>ENA-OPWC01001438-OPWC01001438.1-human-gut-metagenome-genome-assembly--contig:-NODE-1438-length-16042-cov-5.142428_pt1 | contig 16042 bp, 15 predicted proteins | sample MGYA00241504_ERZ502000 | MGnify/ENA primary metagenome ERZ502000 (study PRJEB25962, sample SAMEA2042005) | human gut metagenome | biome: human gut; feature: human-associated habitat; material: faeces...
AGTCCCGCTGCTGTAAGCTTCATAACCAGATCCGGACAATACTCCTGCCACTGTCTGCAATATGTACGACGGGAAGGCGTCCGGAGAGAAGCAAGTCAGAAGACCTGCCAGTAACAGCAAACGTCTTTACTCTCGAGGATTTAGAGTGGGACACCTGCACATATATATTTACTGTACTGTTAAAAACACCGGAGATAAAAATGGTGTATGCGGAAGTATTGTATGATGTGGCCACAATACGAAAGATACAGGGTTTTTATTTGAAGGATCCGCCAGTCGCATCCTGCCGGTGTTTTTTTTTATGTCTTTTCGGAGCGGAGCTTTTCTGGCAAAAAAAGTCACAGGCCGGCTTTACCTGTGACTTTCGCAACTATTAATCAATAAAACGTGACAAAATTCTGATGACACAAAGATAGGCCGGCTAAATAGACCCGGAAATCCCCGATTCTAGGTATTCCGCCTGTTTTGGTATCCCTATATTAAGGTAAATCGTTATTTTGGGGCTTTCTGAAGGAGAATTCACACCCACAATATTGCTGATTATAAAAACCATTTTCGGCCAAAAGTATCTTACGGCGTTCGCTTAAACCACCTTTACGCCAGTTCTTTTCCCAAAATTCCAGACCTTCAAAGCGAGCCGCAGCCCATTTCCCGGCTTCGGTGATTTGTTGAAGGCTCTTCCATCGCGAAGAGGCCAGTGTAGTAGTAAACAAACGAAAGCCTCTTTCATCAGCCAATTTTGCCGTGGCCAGCAACCGTATTTTGAAACACTGCAGACATCGCTTTCCCCGTTCGGGTTCATCCTCCAAGCCCGCCACGTCACTCAACCAGGCTGTATGATCATAATCCCCGTCGATAATCTCCAAACCTAATTTTTGTGCATAACGACTGCATTCGGATTTCCGGATTTCGTATTCTTCCTGTGGAAAGATATTGGGGTTGAAATAATACAAAGTCGGACGGATATCCTGAGCTAGCATCCATTCGACGATAGCAGCCGAACAAGGGGCACAACAACTATGCAACAATACATTTTCCATTTTGATCTATCTTTGTCGTCTTTTGTTTTTATATAAGCCATGTCTGATCACTGTACGTCCGGGATGTATCAGATAGGTCAAATCGAGTAAAGGAACATAAGTCCATCCGGATTTTTCATTTATCCTGATATAGGGAATTTTACAAACAGCTGAGAGCCCGAAGTGCCTTGACACATAATAAGTAAGACGCAAATTTCCTTCTACAGCATATGCTTTTGTGAAATCAACACTATAAAAAAGGCCGTTTAAACTATAATGAAACCGGTGTCCCCAATAAGAATCAAACTGCAATCCTCCATAATAAAGCACTTTACCGTCGAGCAACTGAGTATGATACAAGGTGTGGGCATAATCGAACGGCATTACTTCGTTATTCCCGAACCCGACATAACCCTCTATGCCCGCATGCAGGGTCAGTATTTTTTCGGCCGAAGGATCGGGACATCCCCATACTTGCGGATTCAATAACCAGGAAAACAATATTTCATGCCGCATAGCCATCCCCTGGGCCACCTGTACCGAATCCGGAACCAGTTCTTTAAAACCGGTCGACTGCAATATTTTCAAACCGGGATAAGAATAATACAACGTATGTGCTGTAGCCCAGGCAAAACGCCTGTTCCCCCACCAACGGTGTTTCAACCCGATATTAGGTAAAAAAGGTTCCTCAGCTATCCGAAAAAGGATTTCCGTACGTTTTGAGAAACCGATCCGTGTGGGATTAAAAAGACTGATTTCTGCTGCATCCGAAGCGACAATACCTGCTGTCCCGGTATGCCAGGCAGAGATTTCCGGAAAACCTTTACTCTTTGAAGGTAATCGGCGGGGATCCCACCGCAACTCGGTATCTTTCTGCCGGAGAGAATTTTCTTTCTTTTCTATCTGTTTTTTCTCAATATCACGCTTTTCTGCCAGAAATCCAGACAGAAATCCAAGCTGAAACTTTTTCACATCCTTAAAATCATAAGGCATTACACCGCAGATCAGCTCCTGATTTGCCTTTCCAAGTGCATTTTCCGTCAGGTTTTCAAGTTTTACATCACCTTCTCTTGATACCTGATAATACTTTGTCTCCGTATATTCCGTGTTTCCGGTTCGCCACACGCGGACATTTCTCGCCTCGCCCTGCATTTTTCCCTCCAGTCTGGTATTGTAATGCCAGTATGGAAAATATACACCTGTGATGCTCTCGACCTGCTTTTTGTTATAAAAGGCACGCGGGACAAATTTTTTCTTGCAGACATAATCTTTAAAACCTTTTTCTGCATCTTCCCGCGACACAGAAAACGGAATCACCTGATCCGGCAGGAATTTACCTTCCAGCCGTCCGCCAAGCACGACCGGATTATGGCAATAATAACAGAAAGTCGCCGCTGTAGTGGCATCCGTCACAATCTGTGCACCACAGCTCGGACAGGTATAGGTCACTGCATCAGCTTCCTTCCCTGCTTCTTTATCTGACTCTTTATTTTCCGTGTTATCTTTTTCTGTTCCACTACCTGCTTTATTTCCCAGCTGGCTCTGCTTCTTATCCTCCGGTTTACCTGATGCTTTTCCTGCGCCCGCAGCATCTGCATTTTGAGGTTCCGTCGTCTGTGCCGGCTTCATGGCATCTAACTCTTCCTGTGAAAACAGACTGAAACAATATTCACATTTATACTTTTGTGTGGAAGGATCAAAAATCAGTTCTCCATCACAATTTGGACATTTAAAACTGATCACTGCCATAATTAGTTCCTCGCTTTTCCACAGTTACTGCAGAATTTTCCTTTGTTGACCTGACCACATTCACACGTCCACTCTGCTGCCGGTGCCGGTTTTCCACACTCACTGCAGAATTTTCCTGTATTGACATGGCCGCATTCACATGTCCACTCATTCTTTGGTGCAGGCGCCGGTTTTCCACATTCACTGCAGAATTTTCCCGTGTTGGTGCGGCCGCACTCACAGGTCCATGTGCCCGCTGCACTGCCTGCCGGATTTGGCTGGCTCTGGTTCATGGCTCCCTCATTCTGCCCCTGATTCATGCCTCCTGCCATCTGGCTCTGTGCTGCATTTCCATACATCTGCCCCTGCTGATCCTGCGGTGTCTGAAGTGCGCCAAGTCCTGACAACGTCTGGTTCATCGCATTCATGCCCATGCCGACTCCCATAAACCCGTTCATGGCTCCTGCTGCATTGCTTCCTGCATCACGCACACCCTCGGTCAGATTTTTGACTGCCATACCGCGCATTACATTGAAGTCACCACCGAGCATTGCGCCCTCATTTCTCATGTTGATGAGTTTCTGGGACTCCTCATCATAAGATACGCTCGCAATACCGACACTCTGGATCTCCATACCGCGCATCTGGTTCCACTCTTCATCGAGCGTATTCGCCATATACTTTCCAAGTTCTCTTGCTTTTGAAGTCACATAGGAAATTCTGGTTCCGTCCGCTGACATCTGGTTGATGGATGCCTGCAGTGCCTCTAAAAACTCGGACAGATACTGTTCATTGATGGATGAGATCTCCACATGATCCTGATTTTTCGGGATGGCTTCCGCATAGAACTGCAGCGGATTGGTGACTTTGATGGAATAAGTTCCATGTGCACGCAAAAACAATTCTGCGTTATAAAAATTATCAAAATAATTGATCGGATTTCTGGTACCGAATTTGATTCCTTTGATCTCCTGCAGATTGATAAAAAATACCTTCTGCATCGTCGGCGTCTGTCCGCCGAATTTGAAACGATTGAATGTTTCTTTTAAAGATTCTCCAAATTCACCGTTGAACATGGATGGCATGGATGAATTATCCACTTTATAATATCCCGGCTCTGCCGTGTAATCTACGATCTTTCCACCGTCTACGAGCATCATGAACTGATTGTCATACACATGAATGATCGAACCGTTGCTGACCGTATCCGGCGTTCCCTTCCGGTTCTGTCCTTTTCGGATCAGCACACCGCTCGTAAAGACAGTGTTGTCCCCCATGTCATCTGCTTCGTAAACTTCTAACCACTGATCGGCTAGACCTCCACCGATTGCCTGCGTAATCGCTCTGATAATTCCCATAATTAATCCTCCTTGTTTTGCGGAGCAAAATGCGACTGCCTTTGCAGGAGCAGAGGATTTTCCTCCTTGTTTTCCATCCTTTGTTATGAATGATGGTAGTCCGTCTCATCAAAACTATGTAATGTCCATACTTTCAGGTTCAAAAGCGTCACCGCCGAACCACAGTACTCACAGTAAGCTGCGCCGAGATTTGTGATCGGCGCACCGCAGTTCGGGCAGGTAGTTCCGACTGCATTGTCCATTCCTGCAAGTTTTTCATTCTGAATATACATAAGCTGTAAATTATATCTGGTCTGTTCCGTCAGATCTTTACTGCCGCTTAAGACTTTTCCCGCTTTTTCACAGTAATGCAGATACCCGACTGCACTCTGGAATGTAATCACACAGGTACCCTGCTTTTTCTCATAATTGGCAATCTCTGTCTGATGAATCTGTATCTGTTCGTAGTGCTCTGTGACTGCCTCCGTCTCATTTTCACGGATTCTGTTTTTGATCTGCGCTAAAAATTCTTCCGAAACGCCATCTTTTATCTGTCTTTCAAAAATGCCGGCATCTGCGGCAGAGATTGCCTGCAATGCCAGCATGAGTGCATTTTCCACTTTATCCTTAAACTGTTCGATATGAAAATCAGGAAAATCCCTCTGGATCTGCGGCAGAAAAATCCGTGTCATCGCAGAAACGGATTTCGGTGTTACCGCAAGCTCTTTTGCCTGTTGTTCTAATCCCTCTGTGATGGAATCTGTGCCAAACGCCATGCGGGACAATCTACGCAGTTTTTCCCGCACGATCCGGTATGCCGCATATCCCGCGCCACAGGATATGCAGACAACAAAGACAATCACAAGGAGCGTGACCGTTCCCTTACTCATCGTCTCCTCCAAGTCCCTTCGGGCATCCAAGTGAAAGCCATTTCAGGTAACCATTGATAAAAATATCAATCTTTCCATCCATGACGCTGTCTACATTTCCGGTTTCTACACCGGTTCTGTGATCTTTTACCATCGTATATGGCTGCATAACATAAGAACGGATCTGGTTACCCCAACCGATCTCCGTTACCTCTCCACGGATATCTGCAGCTTTTTCCGCATTTTCCTGCTGCTTTAACAAATACAGTTTTGCCTTCAACATCTGCATTGCCTTATCCTTGTTCTGGAACTGGGAACGCTCATTCTGGCACTGTACCACGATTCCGGTCGGAATATGCGTAATACGGATTGCGGAAGATGTCTTATTGATATGCTGTCCACCGGCACCACTTGAACGGTAGGTATCGATCCGCAGATCGTCCTCATTGATCTCAACGTCAAGATCTTCCTCGATATCCGGCATGACATCGCAGGATACAAACGAAGTCTGACGCTTACCCGCCGCGTTAAACGGTGAAATTCGCACCAGACGGTGTACACCCTTTTCGGACTTCATATAACCGTATGCATTTTCTCCATTGATCTGGAATGTGATGGATTTAATACCGGCTTCCTCCCCGTCAAGGGAATCTAAAACCTCCACAGAAAATCCTTTGTCCGATGCCCATCTTGTATACATGCGGTAAAGCATTGCCGCCCAGTCACAGGACTCCGTGCCTCCGGCTCCTGCATGCAGTGAGACGATCGCACCATCCGAATCATATTCCCCGGATAACAAAGTCTTGATACGGATACCCTCATAGGTCTTCGTAAATTCATCGAGCATTTCCTGGATCTCCGGGATCAGGGAAGCATCATTTTCCTCATATCCCATCTCGATCAATGTCTCAATATCCTCAAATTCTGTCTTTAAGGATGCATAAGTTGCGACATCATCCTTCATGCTCTTTAATTCTTTCATTTTTTTCTGGGAAACGACCGGATCATCCCAAAAATTTGGGGCCTCCATTTCCCTTTCTAATTCCTGGATCCGCTGCTCTTTATTAGCCAGGTCAAAGTGAATCCCTCACTTCCTGCAGCGGTTCCCTGTATGTGTTCAGGGTCACTTTAAATTGATCAAGTTCTACCACAGTATCACCTCTTTCTGATATTTAAGATTTGTTTCTATTGTAAAGTATGCACGCTTTTTGCGCAATGCCTTCTCCCTATTTTTAAGAGAATCGCAAGAAGTAAAAGACCGATCGCGGCTCCTGCCGTATCAATGCAGACATCCGTAAACTGTCCGGAACGCCCCGGGATAAACAGCTGATGAAACTCATCTGTCGATGCATAGCAAAAGGCAAATCCAAGTGCCGCGATATAATGCACTTTCTGTCTCATTTCAAATGTTCCTGAAAATGCAAATGCAAGCCATCCTAAAATCGCATATTCTGTCATATGTGCAGCTTTCCGGATGGGATACTCAATGTTTCCTGCAATATTTCCAATCTGGTCTGTCGTCAGTCCCCAGTTAAAAATTTCATCTGTATCTTCGACCAGACGGTAAGAGATCGTACCGCTGATCTCGGAAGATTCCGTCGCCGGCTGATTGGAAAACCAAAATATGATGATCATCCAGCCTGCCAGCATGATTCCCAGAATCAGCCGCATTACTGTTTTATTCATTTTCCGCTTAATTCCTCCGTGAGTACTTCCACTGCTTTCTGGATCTGGTTGTCATATTTCACATCATATTCTGTTCCATCCGGATTGAGATATTCATATTCAAGTTCAATATCCGGATCAATTCCGACTCCATGGATATAATTTCCATTCGGTGTAAAATATTTTGCTGTGGTAAGTTTCACCGCATCTCCGTCCTCAAGCGGGAAGATGGTCTGAACAATTCCTTTTCCGAATGTTGTCGTTCCGATCAGTGTTCCATATTCATAGTCCTTGATTGCTCCGGCTAAAATCTCGGATGCACTTGCACTGTCCTCATTGATAAGAACCGCCAGAGGATACTCCATGTAAGTATCCCCGCTTGATGTATAAGTCTCACGGTGACCATTTTTATCCTCTGTATACACAACCGTACCCTCAGGAAGAATATCATCTAAAATCTGTACAACAGCAGTAACCAGTCCGCCGCCGTTATAGCGCACATCCAGAACAAGCGCTTTCATCCCCTCGCTATCTAATTCTGCCACAGCTTTTTCAAACTGGTCTGCTGTTTCTGTTTCAAAAGAATCGATATGAATATAACCGATGTTATCACCAAGCATCTGGGAAGATACGCTCGGCAGTGTCACATTTTTGCGCTCCACGTCAAAGGACAGATTTTCCCCGGTTGAAGGACGATATACCTCCAAATGTACCGATGTTCCCTCCTCGCCACGGATCAGTTTTACCAGCTCTGTCACTTCCATGCTGGTCGCATCTGTTCCGTCGACCGAAGTGATCACGTCATCTGCAAGGAGTCCGGCTTCATCGGAAGGTGTTCCCTCATATATTTTTGAAATGGATACCACCATGGTATCCGGATCCTGTCTGAGGCCTGCACCAATTCCGTAATACTGTCCGGTAGTGCTCACCTGCATCTGTTTGTAATCTTCCTCATTATAATAGACGGAATATTTATCTCCAAGCCCGCTGATCATCCCTTCATACAGTCCATCTTTTAATTCGGTATCATCCACATCATCATAATAATACATATCCGTGTATGCCTTCAGTTCATTGATCTTCTGAACTGTTTTTGTATCCAGTATTGAATCTGTCTTAGCGGTTGCATTCGTTATGTAAATTTTCGTTCCCGTTATTTTAGTGACCACGTTCAGTGCGACAAATCCAACTAAAATCGTTCCTGCAATACCGCAGGCCACACCTTTTGCCATCTGTCCTTTTTTGCTTTTCTTCGGTTCTTCGATTGGCTCTGGCATAATCTCCGGAACCTGCTGCTCATTTTTATTTTCCATATTCTGTCTCCATTCCTGCGCTGTTTTTATGCTGCCGTTTTTGCTGCCGTTTTACACCGCTATTCCCACCTGTTGTGTGACCAGCCGCATTTTTATTTTATATTGCCTTTTATACTACACTCCACATTACTTATCATATCATTCATATGTGAAAATTCGCTGTCCTACTACACAAACCCTACTCTCCTATAAGGATTTGGATGTCAAAAGGTGGTTCACAATTTGACAATCCCAAAATTAAAAGCCACCTTTTGACCCCCAAATCCAACCAATTTAAAAAGGACCACCGCGCATTGCGGCAGTCCCAAAAACATCCGCATCATCTGCCCAGATAACTCCACGGGCTGACATAGCTTCCGTTTAATGATACACCAAAGTGTAAATGATTTCCAGTAGAAATACCGGTACTTCCGACCTGTGCGATCGTCTGTCCTGCTGAAACCGTCTGTCCAGGCGAAACAAGAAGTGCAGATGCATGCATATATACGGTATACAATCCGCCGCCATGATCGATCATCACATAGTTACCGGCAGCACTGCTGTAAGCCGCAGTCGTAACCGTTCCATCCGCCGCAGCCACGATCGCAGCGCCTCCGGACGCACCGATGTCAATTCCTTTATGATTGGAAGAAGCACCTCCCATCGGCGACACACGCGTTCCATAATCACTGGTCACACGCGTACTGCTCGGACACGGCCAGGTAAACACACCTCCGGTATAATGGTTATCCTGTTTACCGGCAGCAGCCTTCTCTGCCTCAATGCGCCTGATCTCGGCAATGATCTCCTCCTGCGCCTGAATCTCCGCAGCATAATAATCCGCGTCGCTCTGTGCAGAATCAATGTTTCCCTCAATTCCGGCAAGTTCCGTCTCCCGCTGCTTCATAAGCGTTGCAACTGAAGCCTTTTCCTGCTCCACAGAGGCTTTCTCCTGCTCCACTTCTTTTTTCATTTCCTCTAACGTGGCATAGTCTTCTTCTAACTGCTGTTCCACGCCGTCAATATAGGCAACCGTCTCCTGATATTCCTTTAGCTTTTTCCGGTCATATTCCTGGATCTGTATGATATACTCAGCAGAATTTAAAAAATCCGAAAAACTTTCCGAATCAAAAAGTGCCTCAAAGTAAGACTCCTGTGCATTCTCATACATAAACTGTATGCGCACTTTCATGTCCGCATACTGCTGCTCTTCCTGCTTTTTTGCATCTTCAAGCTGGTCTTTTGTGTCCTCGATCTGATCCTTCTTCTCTGTCAGCTCCTGATTTTTCTGTGCAAGCTGGTTTTCTAAAGCTGTGATCCGGCTCGAAATATTCATGAGCTGCGTATTCAGATCATTTACTTTTGCCTGCACATCTCCCTTGGACTCTTTTAGCTCGTTTATCGTCTGTTTTGCCTTTTCCAGAGCTTTTTCTAAAGCCGCTTTTTCCTGCTGTGCCTCTTTTAAAGAAGTGGATGTATTTTCACTTTTCTTTGCGCTGCTGTTTTCTGCTGCTGACGTCATCTGCACTGTGGCAGCCATGCCGGTCATCACAATAAGCAATACCGCCGTTATCCTGTGTATCCATTGCCTTTTATTAATTATCATACCTTTAAATGTTTGCGGATCGTAATCCGGCTTCCGATAAATCCAATACCAACACCAAGTAACAGTGCCACAGGAACCAATGTGTGGAATACCTGGTCCACGCTTAAAAACTGGATCATATTGCTGATAAATTTAAACTTATCTCCAATATATAATATGATCTTCTCATATAAAACATACAAAATGCCAAGCGGGATCGCCGCTCCGATCAGTCCGATCACAATTCCCTCAACAACAAACGGTGCCCGGACAAAATAATCTGTCGCACCGATCAGTTTCATGATACCGATCTCTTCACGGCGCACGGAAATACCGACTGTAATCGTATTGCTGATCAGGAAGACCGCAACACCGAGCAGGATCAGAATGATACCCGCGGAAATATAACCGATCAGACTGTTAAAATCGGTCAGTGTGTGCGCAACCATCTCCGACTGCTTTACTGAACGGATTCCATCTATAGACTCTAAATAAGTTACCAGCGTACTCTGCATTGATATATCATTCATATAAATGGAATAGCTTGCTGAATTGGCAAGCGGATTATCGCCTGCAAAACTTGAAGCAGCATCTTCATTTCCATCAAAATAAACATCTTTAAAACTTTCCCACGCTTCATCTGCAGATGTATATTCGCAATGTGATACCTCAACACGCTGCTTGATCAGATCACCGATTTCCTCAATGCGCTGTTCTGAGATGCCCGCATCAAAAAATACTGTGACTGCAACACCGGATTCCGCATCCTTTACCATCGCCTGGAAGTTGGTCACGATCGAATAGAACAGACCAAACAGAAAAATACAGGCCGTCATCGTCGCTATGGATGCAAGCGAAAACATTTTATTTTTCCAGATGTTGACAAGTCCCTGTTTAATCGTATAGAAAAAAGTACTAATCCTCATAATCGTAGTCCCCCTCGCGTTTTAATACATCACGCTCAGTCAGGCTGCGGCTGATGGCATTATCGCCTGTCACAATACTGCTGGCTGTATCACTGTCATCCACGATCACACCCTTTTGCATGGTGATGACACGTTTGTTCATGGCTTTTACGATTTCAAGGTTATGTGTAACAACGACAACCGTTGTGCCATTGTTATTGATCTCCTCCATCAGTTTCATGATCTCCCAGGCATTATTGTTATCGAGATTACCGGTCGGCTCATCCGCAAGCAGGATCTTTGGCTTATTGATCAGTGCCCTTGCGATTGCAACTCTCTGCTGCTCACCACCGGATAACTGTTTGGGATAAGAACGATACTTTGCTGCCAGTCCTACCATGGAAAGCATCAGTGGTACATTCTTTTTGATGGAACGTGTGGACTCTCCGATGACCTTTTGGGCAAATGCGACATTATCGTAAATATTGCGGTCCTTTAACAAGCGGAAATCCTGAAATACCACGCCGATCTTACGACGGAATTTCGGGATTTGTCTTCGCCTGATCTTATTTAATTTCTGACCGTTTATCGTGATCGTACCCTCCGTCGGTTCAAGTTCCTTCAACAAAAGCTTGATCAGCGTAGATTTTCCAGAACCACTGTCCCCGACGATGAATACAAATTCTCCTTCCTCAATGTTAAGACTCACGTCATTAAGCGCAGGTATTCCCGCAGAGTACGACTTGCTGACATGTTCTAACTTAATCATAGTGCTTCTCCATTTCTAGTAGTCCAATGACTCCATGTACTTCATATATTTTACTACCATAAGTGCGATCTTAAATGTAATAGCATCTTCAAACACACGCAGATCAAGTCCGGTTGCCTTCTGCAGCTTGTCCAGACGATATACCAGCGTGTTACGGTGGATATAAAGCTGTCTGGAAGTCTCTGAAACATTCAGACTGTTCTCAAAGAACTTATTGATCGTTGTAAGTGTCTCCTCATCGAACTCATCCGGTGATTTCCCGTCAAAGATCTCCTTGATAAACATCTTACAGAGCGGGATCGGGAGCTGATAAATCAAACGTCCGATTCCAAGTGTTGAGTAAGCGATGACATCTTTTTCTTCAAAAAAGATCTTCCCTACGTCAAGTGCCATTCTTGCTTCTTTATAAGAACGTGATACTTCCTTGATCTCTCCGACGATCGTACCATATGCCACATGCACATCGCTGTCCGAATCAGAGCGGAACAGATTCACAATGACCTCTGCGGTCTTATTCATCTCCTCGTATCCTTCATTCTCCCCTACTTCTTTTACAACAATGATATTTTTCTCATCCACTGCTGTGACAAAATCTTTGGTCTTTCCACCGAAAATGCCACGGATGCGCTCCAGTTCATTGCCGTCTTTGTCGCGGTTGGTCTCCACGATAAACACAACACGTCTGTATCGATATGCAGCTTTTTTGCACGGTTATAAATATCAACTAAAAGCAGGTTATCCAAAAGCAGGTTCTTGATAAAGTTGTCTTTATCAAATCTCTCTTTATATGCTACCAGAAGATTCTGGATCTGGAAACTGGCAATTTTACCCACCATATAGACATCATCACTGTCGCCATTGGCAAGCAGGATATATTCTAACTGATGATCGTCAAACACCTTAAAAAACTGATAGCCGTTTACAACCTGGCTGTCTGCAGGAGATTCCACAAATGCAAGCGCCGGCTCCATATATTTGTCTGCTTCCGGAAATGTAGCAGCCAGCACCTTCCCCTCTACATCGATAATGCATAAATCAATGCGGGTAATCCCTTTTAACCCGTCAATCGTATTTTGAAGTATCTGATTTGAAATCATAAGCTCCACTCCTTCTATCTTCGTTTCATTTGAAACACACCCGGCAAATCAGGTTGCTGCAGCTGTCAGCTGTCCGAATGATCCTATGCCACAGTGCATAACCTCCATTGCACGCATGGGCAACTTTCACAATAAAAATATACCCATTGTCCCCACTCAAAAATACCTAGATTCTATTTTAATGCAAAACAGCAAAAAAAGAAAGAGGAAATGCATATTTTTTATGCACTTCCTCAATGTATGCTGCTTTTTTCCTATTTTTTACAGTGTACATAGTTCACAAAGAAAAAATTTATGACATCTGTTCCTGAAATCCTTCACCGAGCACTTCCCGCGCATCGGAAACGATCACAAACGCATCCGGATCTACTTCCCTTACGATCTCTTTTACCTGCACAATCTCTTTTTTGGATACTACGCAGTAAAGCATACATTTTTCTGCACCGGAATACATGCCCTTTGCCCGAAGTCCTGTAACACCGCGTTCTAACTCTGTCATGATACGTTTTGCCACCTGTTCATAGTGATCCGTAATGATAAATGCTGCTTTTGAGAATTTCAAGCCTTCCATCAGTGCATCTGATACCTTGCTCGTCACAAAGATCGCAACGATCGCATACAATACTGCGTGTACACCAAATACAAATAATCCGGCAACTACGACTGCACCATCTAAAAACTGTATGATCTGCACCACAGAATAATGTTTATAATAATGCTGGATCAGCGTCGCGACCATCTCTGTTCCACCGGTCGTTGATTTTGCAAGCAGTACAAGACCCATTCCGACACCGCCGATACAGCCGCCAAAAATTGCTGCAAGTACATAATCACCATCGGTAAGATCCACAAGCGGCAGTATATAGAGCCAGAGAGAAAGTAACAATGTTCCAACGATCGTTCTCCATATAAAACGTTTTCCTTTGATCTTTAAAGCTGCCAAAAAAAGCGGCACATTGAGTACAAGGTTCGTCAGCCATAGAGGAATTCCACCCGGAATCAAATACCCTGTCACATCTTTGATAATGATCGCAAGACCGGTAAAACCTCCTGTTACCATGCTGACCGGATCATACACGCACTGAATACTTACTGCAATAAGTGCGGTTCCCACAAGCATGAGGATATAATCCCAGACCGGAGATCTCTTATAAAAAAACTTCTGCATACCGAACCTCAGCTTTCATATTTTTCAATACTGTTTTTTAATCTGACACGGTGGATCAGATTCCAGAAAAAACCTTTGATTCTCGATCTTTTCCGGTGAACCTCAAATCCGCCGATTCCATACCATAAATTGGCATTGATCTTGTCGCGGTGTTCCACAAGAAAATGTTCCTGTCCCGGAGATGGAATAATTGAAATGATCACATCCGGCGTCGCCGCATTCATTTCATTGATCACACCCTCGAGATCTCCGACACAGTTTTCCGTTGCCGCCGCCCCTGCTAACACCAGTTTCGGGTATTCCTCTCTGAGTTCCTGTGTAAATTCATCAACAGCTCCCTGTGTCTCTCCAATAATAAAAACAGATTTGCGGTTGCGCTCCACACGTTTCAAAAATTCATCTGAAAAATCATTTTCTTCTGTCTCGCGGATCCGCTGCATCGTATCGACTCCAGCCGCCTGCAGAATGCCTTTTTCTCCGATCACTGCCAGATCAAGAGAAGAAATAACCTCTTTTAACACAGGATCTGATTCTGACTCAGTCAGCATCTGCATGGAAACCATCTCAATCACATTTAACATGTTATTATCATACCAGGCTTCCACGCGCATGATTGCTTCCCGCACTGTGTAATTGTCCAGTTGTATTCCAAGAATATCTATTTTCTTAATCATTTTACACCCATATTCATTTCCATATATTAAAAAAATATACGCGAACAGTATATCAAACATGGTGTAATATTTCAAGAAATACTGATCTTAGCTTTTATTTCTGTTCCGAATTTTTCGTTGTTGTAAACAATTTCTTTAAGCAGCTGTACGCAACCAGAACACCTAATATCATAAGAAGAAGTGCAACGATCAGCTGTAATCCATCTACTAAGAATGTTGCGTTGTGTGCCGCAATATTTGCTGCCAGAGCAATTGTTTTCTGTACCAGTGCGGTAAATGTAACTGCTAACATTACAAACATCGGTATGTAAAGTGTCCATCCGGTTCTTCCCGTCGTCTTTAAGAATACAGCCAGTGCGATCAGTACCATAGCAGCAAGCAGCTGGTTCGCAGATCCAAACAGCGGCCATACATTGCTGTATCCGCCAAGTGTCAAAAGATATCCAAAGAATAATGTGATCACAGTTGCAAAATATTTATTTGTCAGTACACGCTGTGCCGGTGTCATCTGTTTCGGATCTGTGCTTTCACCGTAAAACAGTTCCTGGAAAGACATACGTCCGATTCTTGCCACGGAGTCAAGTGAGGTAAGTGCAAGTGCCGATACACACATGGTCATAAATACGGTTGCAACCTGAACCGGTACACCAAGTTTCTCTAAGACCCCTGCAACACCGGAAGAGAAGATTGCAAACGGTGTTCCTTCCGGTTTTGTTCCACCAACTGCGACTGCTCCAACAACGACAAGTGCCACGATACCAAGTAATGACTCCACTACCATTGCACCATAACCGATCATCGGCATATCTTTTTCATTGCTGACCGTCTTTGAGGAAGTTCCGGAAGATACAAGACTGTGGAAACCGGAAACTGCACCACATGCGATCGTTACAAATAATGTCGGGAATAATCCACTTCCATTTACATTGAAACCATTAAATGCATTTAACTGCATCTGCGGATGTGCAACAACAACACCAACAACTGCACCGATGATCATACCGAGCAGCATAAATGTTGTCATGTAATCTCTAGGCTGCATTAAAAGCCACATCGGAAGTACGGATGCAAGGAATAAGTATGCCATGATGATGTAGATCCATGCTGTCTTTGAAGCATAGATTGGAAGTTTCATACCAACTGCAAACATTGCAACCAAAAGAGCGATTGCAACGACCGCTTTGACCCACTCGTTCATTTTTCCAACATGTTTCTGAATCACACCGAAGATAACAGCTACCACGATAAACAGCATGGAAATGGAAGCTGCTGCTGAGTTTGCATAAGCGGTTTCTGCGCTGTCAAGTCCGACACCGTTAAATGTTCCGGCTACCATATCCGTGAATGCTGCGATAACAAGCAGTGTAAACAGCCAGCAGAACAGCATAAACAATTTACGCCCTGTCTTACCGATGTATTTTTCGATGATCATTCCCATCGATTTTCCTTCATTCTTGACAGATGCATACAGTGCGCCAAAATCCTGCACAGCACCAAAGAATAATCCACCGATGATCAGCCACAACAGAACCGGTACCCAGCCAAACACGGATGCCAAGATCGGTCCGGTGACAGGTCCCGCTCCTGCAATGGATGAAAACTGATGTGAAAATACGGTAAATTTTGATGACGGTACATAATCCTGCCCATCCTCATGTGTGTAGGCAGGTGTCTTTGCCTTTGGGTCGATCCCCCATTTTTTTGCAAGCCATCTTCCATACAGCAGATATCCTGCCGAAAGCGCTACAATACCGATTAAAACAATTACTAATCCATTCATAACCATTTACCGTCTGCAGATTGCAGACAACTCCTTTCTTTTTTTCAGATAAACAATTTTCAGTGCAATTTTTTATTCATGACAATAAATTGCTGCTCTGCAAACATTCTATTGTCATAAAGAACAAAGAGTCGCTTGCGACTCTTTCGCGCTC
>ENA-OPWC01001444-OPWC01001444.1-human-gut-metagenome-genome-assembly--contig:-NODE-1444-length-16000-cov-4.894889_pt1 | contig 16000 bp, 20 predicted proteins | sample MGYA00241504_ERZ502000 | MGnify/ENA primary metagenome ERZ502000 (study PRJEB25962, sample SAMEA2042005) | human gut metagenome | biome: human gut; feature: human-associated habitat; material: faeces...
AGTACCGTTGCCAGTTCGCTCGCACCTGCGGTGGGCTGTCTGTTATTGTATTTAAAAAAGCACATTGCTTACATAGTCATATACGTAAACAATGTGCTTGTTATAACCAATTAAATGTACTTATTACCTGTTAATAGATTTATGATAACGTTAGCTAATCTCTTAGCACCATCGTCATTCGGGTGGATGTAAATATCACCATCATTTTTTAGGTATAATGTTTTATTAATATCACATACACCCATGTTTTCATACGAGCTAATAGATGGTATTCCATACATATTAGCAATTTCGCATAATTTTTTAGAATAGTCTAATGTTGTTAGTCCTATATTGTTTTTAGTTTTTTCACTAAAACTATCCATATATCCAAAGCTTGTCCCAATACAGTAAATATTAGCAGATGGATATTTATTAATGATATTTTTAAATAAAGCGTGGCATCCACCAGTGAAATTAGTTACATCATTTTCATCACCGTCTATGCTAACATTTTGTGCCCAATCGTTCATGCCACCCATTATAATTATAAATGATAAATCAGGCAGCTTATTAATTCTTTCTATATTACACATGCTTGTTGCATTATTGCCACTTATTTTACTCCCGTCAATACCATAGTTTTCTGTGCTACAATGTAATTCACGGTTTAAATGTGGTTGCCAGTTGTTGGCATGTGTAATACTATCACCGTATGTTATTATAGTTTTACCCACAAATTTATTTGAAATGTAATTACTTATTGTAGTCCATGCATTTTCATCTACTTTAATGTAATTAGTTTTAGTATTAATATGATAAAACATATAAAAATTGTTTGTACTTGAAAAAGCATTTTTATAGACCAATAAAAAACCAAAACCAGTTGTAACAGGTAAATTACTACCAGTAATCTTAATTACTGGATACCAACCATTTTTTAACGTTGATAATTCAGCCACACCATTATATGTTAATCCTGAATTGAACATTTTTTCTGTATCAATGTAATTACTTATTGTAACCCAAGCATTTTTATTAATTTTAATGTAACTAGTTTTAATTGATGCGTCTAAATATACAAAAAAGCTATCGTATACACCGCTTACGTTTGGGTAAACAATAAGCAGCCCAAAAACGGCACTACTCGGTAGATTTGTTTTAGGTGTATTGGCAGTAACAGGATACCATCCCGGTTTCAGTTCTGATAAAGGTGTTGATCCATTGTATTTGTCGAATGATAATAAACTTGTGTTAAATTTGCCACCTACGATTTTAGAATCAGCACCCGCACCGCTAATTGTCAGTGTTTTATCAATAACAGGGGACGTTGGTGTGATATTTTCAGACAACCAATTACCGATTAAATCCGGTAACAAAGGTTCAATTAGCGTTGTTAATTCACCACTGGAAGCCATGCTATCAAGTTTATTGTTAATTTCTTCTTGCACATCAAGTGTACTAAAGTAGTCATTAACATACCCTTGTAGCTTTTTATAAGCTTCATGCAATCCAGTTACGTCACCCTCAAGCACACCCACGTCTTCCATGGTTTTATTCAGATAATCAACCACTTTACATAATAACTCATAATAACTCAAACTATTATCGTACACCAACGGCAGTACTTTCTGACACCAAAACCGAAACGGTTGTAAGTCCGTATAATTTCCCAAAGTAGGTGTAAAATTAGCAGGGTCTTTCTTTACAATATCTCTTGTACTCATAACTTTATCTCCTTTCATTACCATAAACCAAAGAACAACTCTTCAAACTCATTAATAACTTTCATATCAATGTTCAACATAGTTTCCCTAAACTCATTCAACATTTTACTGTAGCTCGTTCCACTTACCTTACCAGCTACTTTCTCAGTGTAATCTTCCGTACTATTAACACTCTCAGTATAATCAGTACCACTCTTACTCGTTACACTGCTGTTAGAACTTCCCTCGCTAGTATTCTTCCTAGCACTCGTCAAATAGTTCTCACTTTCAAGCCCATTCAAGCCACCCTGTGGTGTATCGCTGTACAGTTCCCTATCAGTAACATTATTACTTGAACTTCCACTACTATTCTCACTTGTATCTGTACTGCTTGTTTTACCATCTGTCCCAGTTCTCTTATGTGTTCTTTCAACACTGTAATCTTTCAATGGGTCAAACTCAAGAAAAGCACTCTTGTATAACTGATTGTAATATGGCATGATTTCCTCAAGCTTCGTATTCATCCACAGTTCCCATATACCCACTGTTTCAGAACAAATCTCTCTCAAATAGTAATGTTTCAAAATCTTCTTACACAAAACACCTCTATATGTTTCATCAAAGAAAGTACAGTTAGTTGTAAAAATCTTGTTCCAACTCTTTTCAAGTACTTCATCAACGTTGTCACAACCTTTGCTTTCAGTTAGTCCAGACTTACTCTCGCATATAAATCGCACCTCTGTTGTGTACTTACTCACTACCATCACCACCTAACGTATCAGTTCCATTTGGCATATCTAAGTCAATATTCTGAAAATCTTCCCTATAATTAACTTCAATATCCAAGCCAAACATTTCATTGATTTTTTCAACGGCCTGTCTTCTGCTCTCAAGTCTACTGTACCTTGAACTAATTGTGCTGCCCTGCGAACTTGAAACTTCATTCGTTATAAGTCTTTCGCTTTTATTAATATTCAAGTTACTGATACCAAGATAAGTCAGTGCTTCATTCCATATCTGATTTTTTAACTGATATAATTTATCAGCGACATAAGGTGCTTCCGTGCTTACAACCTTAACGCCATTTATATCAATATTGTTATCAGCAAAGATAACAGGTGTGTTACCATCATATTGCATATACAGATTTTTCATTGCAAGCCTCTGTTTCTCGTTGCACTGAATCAGTAAAGGTGTTTTCTGCGCTTTTGCATTAACATCCACACTTCTGTCCAAGTCCCATAACCGTTTAGCGTATAGCTGAATATCTATTACACTGTTTGTTCTTAGATAATTATTCCATATGATAACGCTGTCTTTATCATCTAGAACCTTTTGATAGTTGTTATAACAGGAATAAGCACGTCTTGTAATAGGGTTTCCGTATACGTCAAAATTACCTTGCTGTATGCAGTCAAGACATAATTCACCTAGCACGTCATCTTTAAAGAACACAACGCTTCCTGTTTCAAATAACCGTAATTCAATATAACGAGGGTCTACTGTACTAGGCAAATTTTTCCATTCAAACATAGACATAGACAGCTCCATCAAGCGTCTTAAATATTGCATATAAGTTAGTGTATTTGTAGTTGCGCTATCTTCAAAGTTTGTTCTTTTTCTTCTACCCACTGTTCTCACCTCTCTTTACGTTGGACTGTTATCTAGCGAATAGTCGCCTATTTCATCACCGTTTTTCCAAAACGTGATCCCATTATCATAAATACTGCACAGTTTTTTGGCATCATCTGCTGGCACACTGCCTTTTAAACAACAGCCAGCTGTTTTAACGTAGTTCCAATGTGGCCGGCTACTAAAGTTAGGATGTTTAACCCTTTTAACAGCGTACCCATACACGTTAAAATAATCATCAATCATTTTAGCATATTCGCTTGTGATACTACACCTGCCACCATAAAAACCTTTGCTTTTACTAGATATAGCAACAGAACCGCTGTAGATATTCCCTCTTGTTATATCAGCTTTAATACTAGCTTGATACCCTTGCATCAATAAATTACCTACATGGTTCATGTTATTTGAAGCTTCTGATAAAGGTATCATACCGCCTAAACCTAGTCCAAGACTTAGACCGCCTGTAATTGCTGTTGATGTTATAGGTAAGCTGTTTTGCGCTAACCACGCTCTAAATGTATCAGTACTCCAACTGCATAATGGATAATTTGTTAGTGTAATACCTTCTGAATTAAGTGGTGTATCTTTACAACCTTTATAATACATAGGTCTTATCTGTATTTGAACGGGATAAGTTACAGGTGTATCTATTCTAAATTGTGGCAGTAAATCATCAAACAATTCATATCTATAAACAGCACTATCAGTACCTGTATTAACGGTATAAAAATTATATGGATAAGTATACAATTTTTTACATTTTGGTGTATAACCATCTATAAAAGTACTATCTGTTAGCGGTTGACCTGTAACTGTCCTATATTTGCATACCTCAGATTTATATAACCTAGTTTTTTCGCCGTTTTTAAGTGCCTGTTCTATACATATAGTTGGTATCATATATATTGAAACAACTGCCTCAGGTGCTTGATCGTAATGAGATAAAAAAGTTGTTATAGTTTCACTATCTGTTGAATTAAAAGCATATAACGTACATCCCCCGTATATACCATTATATAACTCACCGTCAGGTGATTCAGCTGTATCATTAACCATAACAATCACAGCCATAGGTGTTAATGATGGATCAATGTTTCCATAGTCATTAAACACATATTCCCCTGTATCTACATTTTCAGGTTCGTAGTGCTCGCCTATTTCGTCTGTAACAGGGTGTTCACGCTCTACAAAACAAGCTTCAACGTTATGAACAAAAAACCATGTCTGCATTACATCAATTTCAAAAGTAACGTTTGTGCAATTATCGTTTACATACTCTATTCCAGTAATAAAAGCGTAAAACCATTTACTTCCATATGCTGTGTTTCTAAACATCATATAATTGCAACTATAAATATCATCTGCTTTTACATCCAATGTCGCAACGCCTTTATTAACTCTTAAATAGGATTGTTTGTTAAATTTTTTCAACACGTATTTCGAAAAGTAATTATATTGGGCTGTGTCTGTTTTGAAATAAATTGTGTGTTCATACGTATTATCAAGTGGTATACTATGTAATAACCATATATCTGAATTCGGATTGATATACATTTTTACTCCATTTCTAAAGACGGAATACTTCAAAAGAAGTACTCCGCTCTTTTTTAATATTACGCCTGTTTTGTCAGTTCAACAGTAGTATCAACAGCTGTTGCGGCTGTTACTTTTGTCTCGGTTGCCTTGTACTTAACACCATTGATTTCTGCTTCAAGTACAATCTCTGTAGCAAGCTGTGACTTCGGAATCATAAGAACGCCATACTTCTGCATTGCAATACCAGCGCTTGTCATTGCTTCTGTCTGAATGAAGTTTACATTCTGTGCTTCAAGGCCTGCATCCTCAAATTTTGGAGACAGAGCAAATACTGTCGCATAATCTGCTTCGTCCTTTGTATCAACATGAACTGTAATTGTAGCAGGAGCTTCAATGTCTGCACCACTTGTTACAAATACAACAGCGTTTGCGAATGGTGAACTTGAAATAGTTTTCCATGTGTGGTAGAAGTAATTCCAGTACAGGCCACTTGCTACATATTTTTCTGTGAACTTGTTGTTGTTGTCATACACCTGAAACCAATTCTCATCACAGATAACAGCTTTTACATTTGCAAGTAACGTAAGTTCTTCTGCTGTTACTTCTTCGATTCCTGTTGAATTAGCTCTGATTACTTCAAATCTGTCATTGTCAAACTCTGTCCAATTATCAATGATATAAAGTCTGCCCATAAAGTCAGCTTTTTCCATGTTAAACGCACTAGCTAATACGTTTACGTCAAACTGTGCATTGAAAGTAGCATCCATGAAAATAACCTGTCTCTCTTTTGGTGTATTTGTTTTAACCCCTGCAATGTTATTATCTGCACTGATAAATGGGAGCAAGTTAGACGTTGCCCTAAACTGCACAGCACCCTCTTTCAGGTCTGTACCGTCACCGATAGATTTTGGTTTCATCTGTCCGTGTGCGATCGCTTTTATGAGCAGATACTTGAACATTAAGAATTCATCATACTCGGCTGCTGTATATACGCTATCTACGATTTTAGCAATTAAAGACTGGACACCGTCCATAGAAAGAAACGCCTGTTTCAAATCTTCGTCCTGAATTGTTACTGGATACATTACCCTCCAATTCATTGTATGGAATGCTGAACGTACATCAGGGAATGTTCTTTTGAATTCTCTTGCGCTTGCTTTTTCTGCTGAGAATTCGACAACATTTGCAATAGATACGAAAATATCTTCCACTGTTTCACCGAATTCAAGATACCCTTTTTTAAGACGTGAATAAGGGTTATTAAATGTTGCACTCTGCATGCGCACCGTAGCAATACGGTTAACGAGTGCGTTTAAAAACTGGTTAGCGAAAGCAGGTGTACCGTAGATAATTTCACCAACTTTCGGAATATCTTCCGATGTTGTTACTTCAGGTACACTCTGTTGATAATCATATGACGCATTATTTCTAATCACATTCATGATATCAATGGTTGAAGCGTTCAGTGTGCTTGTTGCAATTCTTCTTGCCATAATAAAATTCTCCTTTACTTAAATAAATCTTCAAAAGTTTTTGGGCTAGTTTCAGGTGGTTCTTTTGTTTCAGGTGGGACTGTTGGCTCACTACTGAAAAATCTTTCTGTGTATTTCTTTCGCCATTCTGCATCATTATCTTTGTAACGCTGTTCCCAGTTTTCCCCGTCACCTTTTGCTCTTGTTTCAAAGTCAGTTAACGTGTCAGTAACGTCTTCCAAAAAAGAAATCGTTTCATCATCTGTCTGTTCGCCAACTCTAGCACGAATAGATTCTAATAATTCTTCTCTTGTTTTTACTGCCATTTTTCTCCTTTCTAGTAATATCTTATCATCATCCATAGTGGCATTTTTTTCTTTTTCGTTGATGGCGTTCCACCACCTCCACCACCTGCACTATAAAAACGATACATCAAAACAGCGTTGTTAAGTGCTTGTGATTCTGATAAATAATACTTCGGCTCTGTTTCCCATGTTGTGATACTAGAATCGTTTGCATGTTGTTGAATATAATCATACGCTTTATACGCAAAATCAATTCTTTCTTGTAAGGCAGGGACTCCTGCCCGCTCCCAGCATCTCTCAAACGCTTCTGTTAACTGTGGTATATTTGTAAGGCTACTTGTCAAGAATTCCTGTAATGAAGTAATTCCTGCAAATTCTCCTTGCCAGTCATTTTCTACAACTAAGTATTTCATTTGTCCGATTGGATCTGTGCGCTCATAGCCATTTGCTTCTAGCCATGTATATAGTGCTTCACGCCTTGATCCATCCCATTGAAAGATACCGAAAGCTGTACCGCCTTGTTGTCCTAGGGTTGGGTTAATGTGCGACTCCCTCCAAGCGTTACCGGCCAGTGCTGACACAACATAAATGCTCGAGCCGTATCCAGTTGCGCCACCATCACCATATCTGAATAACCTTGTAAAACTGCGTTGATAGTTGGCATTACCACTGGTATTACCTATACTTACCTGATATTCTAAGGGTGCATTGTCTGTGTGTGCCCCCATGAAAACACCTTTGCCATCACCACCTAGATAACACATTTCTGTATGTCCACTTGTCCAACCAATGTCACCAGGTTTGTATTCTCCATGTGCATCTACTTCTGTGAATCCTAGTTCTAATAAACAGTTAATCATGGTAGCTGTTGTAAAAGCGTTATGGTTAGGTGCATAACTAGGTGTTTTAAATCCACCTGCAACTAAAGCATAATTGATAAATGAAGAGCAATCATAATAAGTAATGCCACCAACTGTCTGTCTATTTCTGTATGTTTGTGAATACCCCACGTTTGGTGCATTACAAGTTTGTATTGCCCATGAATAGGCTGTGTCAATACTTGGCATTTACTTTTTTCACCTTTCTATGGCTTCATCAATTTCCCTTTTTTACCAAGTGAAACAAGTTTATCATTCTGTGGTGCTGTTCCTCTATAGTTAGCTACACCGTTTTTACTTGCAATACGTTGGCGGTATGCATAACTAGAATCTACACCGATTGACTTTAAACAATCAACAATAGAACAACTACTTGATTTGAATATCGGAAAATATGTTTCATCTCCCAACTGTCCACTGGACACTTGACTCGAATCACTAGGGTGACGTGAATCATTTACGTTTGTTTTACATCCAAGAGCTGACGCAATAGCCATTGCACACTTTGTAGAATCCCAACGACTTACATCGTCCCTATCGTCTACAAAACAACATTCAATCAGAATGGCTTTTGCTTTTGTTTTTCTAAGAACATATAAGTCTTTACTATATTTCACAGGTGTACCATGAAAGCCAATACCAAGAGTGGTGGCAATATTCTCTGCAATCTTATATGCTACATCATAGATTCTATCATCATATCCATAGACTTCAACTCCACCGCATTTTCCGTCACCTACTCTGTCGTTTCTTGCACTGTTTAGGTGGATTGAAATATCTAAGTCAACATTGTGTGCATTACACTTGGAAACAATAGAAGATAGATTAGCTCTCTGTGTTGTACTGTAATCATCTGTACAATCATATACTGTATCGCCGTTAGCTCTTAACAGTTCTATTAGTTTGTTTTTTACCTTTCTGTCTTCATCAACTTCATCTAGTAAATCACTAACACCTCTGCACTTTAATGAATGCCCACCGTGTACGTTATACGTCGCCATTCTTATCACCGTCCAGTCTGTCGCATAACTTCTGTAAAATCAACGTATTGTTGTTCAACGCTTCGGTTACGCTATTCATCTCTTCTTTGTGTGCGTCTTTTTCTTTCAGCATATACCAAAACATAGCCCCGCACATTACAATAGGAAAACCGAGTGTTGAGATTGCTGTAGTTACTGTGTTTGCGTCCATTGCCTTAATCACCCCTTTCTTATTTAATTATAACATATTATATTCAATTTGTCAATAGGCAATATATCTATTAATAGACATAGTGTATAGATAATAGACACCGTGTCTATTAAAATACATACTGTTTAATAATTGACAGTTTGTCTAATTTATGCTATAATATATAAGAGGTGATAAAATGAGTTATTATGATGGCACAAAACTATTGAGTTTATTAGACCTTAACAATAAAAGGCCTGAGATTTATATGGTTACTAGTAACAGAACAGGTGGCAAAACTACTTATTTTGGTAAACTAGTGGTCAATAAATTTTTATCAAAAGGTGAAAAGTTTGGCCTATTATATAGATATGATTATGAACTTAGTGGTGTAGCGGAGAAATTTTTTAAAGATATCAAAGAATTATTTTTTCCTGAATATGAAATGGTAAGCAAGCCAATGATGCATGGGAAGTTTCATGAATTATTTTTGAATGATATTTCTTGTGGTTATGCCATGGCACTTAATAATGCTGATGCTGTTAAAAAGAATTCACATATGTTTAGTGATATCAGTTGTCTTATCTTTGACGAATTTCAGAGTGAAACAAACCGATATTGCTCTGATGAAGTAAAGAAATTTATTTCAATACATACCTCTATTGCACGTGGTCAAGGTAAACAGGTTCGTTATGTGCCAGTTTACATGATGGCGAATCCAGTGTCATTAATTAACCCGTATTACACAGCCATGAAGATTTCAAACAGACTTAAATCTGACACGAAATTCTTAAGAGGTAACGGTTTCGTGCTGGAACAGGGGTACAATGAAAGCGCAAGCAAGGCGCAGACGGAAAGTGGTTTCAATCGTGCATTTATCACCGATGATTATGTAGCTTATTCTGCACAAGCTACTTACTTGAATGACAGCAATGCTTTTATAGAAAAGCCTGTAGGGGAATGTACTTATGTTGCGACACTTAGGTATCTTGGTAAAGATTATGCTATCAAAGAGTATATGGACTTAGGCATTATCTACTGTGACGACAGGGCAGACAAGACTTACCCTTATAGAATCAGTATTACTACAGATGACCACAACATCAACTATGTGATGTTAAAGAGCAATAACTTGTTCTTGTCTAATATGAGATACTTCTTTGAGCGTGGCTGTTTCCGTTTCAAAGATTTACAATGTAAAGAAGCTGTATTACAAGCTCTTAGTTATTAATGGTATCATCTATCGTCAGAAAGCGAAAAACATAGAAGCAGGCCGCACGGGTGAAAAATACCGCTGTTTCTATGGCCGGGGTTGCTCCCTTGTCGTAACAGGCTTTAGGCCGCTTTCACCGATAGTCAATGATATAGATAAAAGGTACTTTGTTTCTTGAAATGCTTTGGCAACGTGAAACATTGTACCTTTTTGTTTTACTTATCTAATTTTTTAATTCTACTTCTTTATTAAGTATTTTCTCTGACTTAAATTTTCTGTGCTTTTTTGCATCCCTTGGTACGTGTGGGTATGTCGGTTCATAGCATTTATAATTATAAAACGGGCAGCCAACACAGCCTTGTGCGTATCTACTTGTGCATGTATCAATAAGTTCTTTCAGTGTCGTTTTCATTCACTTCTACCTCCTCGTTTGTATACAATGCTTTTGCCAGTTCAGGTAAATTATCACATAGATTGACATATTCCTCAAAATAAGCCGGCATACATCCATCAATACTAACCATGCACCCTCCATTTTTATAGTATTTACATTTATGACAATATTCTGTTACTACACAATGTTTAACAATATCTTGTAATCTTACTTTCATATTTATTACCTCATTTCATAACTTGTTTCTACCAGTAACACTCCACCCCTCATTCTCTTAGGGCGTAGCTTGTCAGGTACTTTCAAACCTATTTTAAAATCTGATAAATCACGTTTAATAGGTACATTATCTTTGAATAAAAACTGTTTTTCATCTTCTGTCCATTCTTTATGCGAACCTGTTCTTGGCTCTGTATAACCGTTTATATCTGCATTACCTTGCATAGACAGTACAAACAGATTCTTGCACTTGTTAGGCATTCCTGCGCACTTTACATCGTAAAACGGTTCTTCTATCGGTTCTCTATTTTCATGTGTTACGTGTTCGATGTATGTCTTTTGCCTTGTAAATGTGGCAATATCCCAACATGACTCTAATGACCATGAGTTAAATTCTGTTGGGTGCTCTCTTATACCGACGATTTCATCGGGTAGTAAATCGCAATGGATAGAGTCAGTATCTGCATAGATGAAGCCTCTTTCATTAACACCATGGTAATTCTTTTGGGCAGCCCGAATAGTAAATTCTCTTGCATATGATGTAATAGCAGAACCACAAGGAATATATCCTGCTTTCTTGTTCTTCTCTTCCTGTCGTATAAAACCGAGTGATTCATCATCTTTGACATAAGCAATCTTGAATGAACTATCTTTAGAGGATGCCTGTTTACCATAAAGATTATTCAGAAACAACTTTGCAAGTGTACGTTGTGCACCCTTGCTTTTCTTCTTAATTTCTGCGTACTTATTGATATATTCATCATAAATACCTTTCATTGCGTAGAACCATACACCGTCTATAATCTCAAAATCATATAAGTCATAGTGTTCTAACATTAAATAATAATCGGTACAAGTAACAACCATTTCTACGATAGCTTCATGTCTGTTGTTTCCACTGTCATAGTAGTACGGGAAATATTTATCGTGCTTCTTACTATAAACGTCACTTGTTTCTAGCATTTCTGTTCCACGATAAAGTGATGAACCTTTTATCTGAATAAATGGCAAGTAACCATTTTTCACGTGAAACCTTGTGCGAATACGTAAGAAAAAATACCTTGGTGTACCTTGTGGGTCTTTCTTTAATGCATCTTCATGGATAAAGTTACCGCTCCAATAGTGTGGCTTACCTACTGGATAAAAATTGCCACTATCTGAGTGCATCATAGATGGATATAGGCTGTTAACATCTGCGGTTGTACCGTAATGGTATATTTTATTTTCTTTCCCTCTTACAAGGTAACACCAGCCACCACGATATGATTTACGAATATAATCACCAAAGGTAGGGTATTTTGTTATTCCTGTTTCTATCTTATAAATATCAGGAAATAACTGTGCATAATCTGTCTTATCATAACCTTTTTTAAACTCTTCCAAACAGCATGAGCCTATTGTTGATTTATCATGTCCTTGTTCTAGCATGATTTCAAGTGCCTCTTTTACTACAAGAACATCATTTGCAATGTATTCTCGTTCCTTTTCAGTTATTTCGCACCCTGCGTATCTATAACCAGTGTATTCCATGTCTAACTTTTTATGCTTTGTTGCGAATGATTTTCCAATAACTTCAACGGAAAAAGGTAAAAGCTTCAAAGAGTCACGAAATTCCAGTAACTTATTGTTTGGAAGTTTCTGTGTAATGGAATACCACATTCCCTTATCGGAGATACTATAACGTACTTCATTAGTTTGTATTTCCTTGTTCTTTTTCCATGAATAAACACCGTTGTCATTGTTGAGTGCCTGCGGATATTTCTTTTGTGCTAATAAATAGTCAAGAATGAAAGCACCATCAAATTTTAGGTTATGGAAAAAAGCTATGATGTTAGTATCTAACGCTCGGAAGTAGGTAAACATATCTTCAATACTATGCAGGATTGTAACATTTTCTGTGAATAGTTCTACAATAGCAACTGCCCATACTTCTGTATGGTCTTGGTTGTCGTATACTGTTGTTTCAAAGTCACACATGAACATTCTTGTTGTACGTTTACTATTCATAAGTATTATCACCGATATCCCATGAATAAAGTGCTTCCTGTTCATCGTTTAAAGCATCACGTTCTACAACAGATAACGTTCTACCGCTAATAATTTCCCCAATAGCTTCTAATGAAGAAGCAACATTTACGCCTTTTGAATCGGTTAAAACTATTTCCAAATGCAATTTGATTGCATCCCAGTTATATGCAAGACGTTCTCCTACAACTATTTCACCATCTTTATCTATGGTACTAAGATATAATTCTAATAAAGCAGACTGCGCCTCTTCTGCCATTTCTATATTGACTCTTTTTTTTCTATTACCGTATATTGTTTCTGTTGGAATTGGTACTGTTATTCGTGATAAAAAACCATCAATAAACTGCTGATTAGATATGTCACCAAGCTGGGGTTGTTTTAATTTTGTTTTACTTTGTTTTCTTAAATGTACATTATTTTTTAAATCTTTCGTAGTTGGCTGCTTGTCTGTTGACCAAAATTCCTGTGCTGATTGCTTATTACGCTTTCTTGTCTCTGCACTACGCTTTGCATGTTCAGATGCCAATTCGTGTTTGAGTTTACCAACTGTTGAGATTTCCCCTGTGGTAGTTGAATAGGCTTCCTGTTTTGCAAGATTCTTGATATCTGCTTTTAACTGTCTTGTTATCTTTGCCAAGTCTCTTCCTTGGATTCCCCATTTACGTAACTGGGTTTCTGTTTGGTATACGTTTGCACCACGTAATTCAATATTCTGTTTTCTTAATGCTGAAACTTTTCGCTGATATTGCTTATAATATTGACTATACTTTGATTTGCTCTTTTTCAATTTTATCACACCTCTCACATTTTAAATTAAAAGAGGGTAGGCGATCTGCCCACCCATTATATTTTAGGAAAGAAAATTATTTGCTGTTAAAAATACTTTGCTTATTTTACTGAGTTTACATCAAGTCCACAGTCAACAAATGGACGTCCTGCTTTTGTTTCTCCACTACGCTTTACGATTGCATACGGTTTACCGTGCATCAGCTCATGAATTGACTTCAAGGAAGCCTTGAAAGTTTCTGACTGTGTTGAATATACTTTTCCATCAACTGTAATGATAGAAAGCAGATCTGCCTCTGTTCCGTCTTTCTTTACATCCTTGTATTCGAGATATGAGTCTACTGGAATTGAAGTACCGTCTGCTACGTCTTTCATAGAAGTGATGCCAGCGTCCATTGTCATAAGATACTGCTCTACCTCTGTTAACTCTCTGCTTGCATTTGTGATTGTAATTTTACTCATTGTTATTTTCTCCTTTTTCTTTTACTTATTCTTCTACTTCGTCTGTGTCTTCTTTTTTGTCTCTTGGCGGTAATACCTCTGCCATTTCGATGAACTTCTGTTCATCCATGCCGTACAGTGTCTCAATAACTTCTGTTGAAACAACTGATACTGGTTTGAGTGTTTCTGTCTCTACTACTTTAGTTACTGCTTTCATAAGTTTTTTCTCATCAGAGTAAACTCCTGAGATTTCTACCTCGTAGTTGTTAACTGTAGCTGTCTCTGTGTCTACACACATGACAATAACTTTAGTTGAAGAGATAGTTCTTGTTACTTTTCTTGCTCTTGCCATTTTACTTTTTCACCTCTTTCTTTTTTGTTTTTTGTGCTTGCTAGACTGCTGAATGCACGACTTCTTATGAAGTCGAATCAGATAAAAGGAATCGAACCTTTACACATTGCCACCGATTTTTTCGCCTACCTGGGTGTCGGAATATCTGTTATTTTTTGTGAGTGGACGGTGCTGTGTACACCGCCCTTATATGGTGTGGTATTTGCAAGTTGGATAATACTTATCTTCCTTACATTATTAATTATATCAGATGTTACTTGAAATGTCAAGCAGTTTTAATAATTTTCTACTACTTTTAATTTCTTTAAATCAGATATTTTCCAGGCCTGTTCATCTGTATATTTAACCATTGGAAAATCAACATCAAATTTAAATAAATTAGTTGAATCTCCGCCAATCCAAATACCATATTGTTTATATTTTTTTGGATTAATAACATGTGCATATAAATCCCCGTTTTCATCTCTAGCCATATACTTAAATTCATCTTTAATATATGTAAGAAAGCTAATGTCCGCACGTGATATTACAGTAATATCTTTGTATTCTTTCTCTGCCCATTCTTTTAATTTACCAATACGACAACCATCATCATAAAATAAACAACTAGTACACGCAATTTTAATACAAGGCATAGGAGTATATTTTTCCTTATCTACCGCCAAATTGCCTCCATTACAAACAATGTTTATAATTTCATCCTTAAATTTTTCTTTATTTTTCATATTTCTATTCTCCTTTTTATGTTTCATCTTCGAACCGTCCACTGGACGCTTCTTGAAATGCTTGGCAACGTGAAACAATTTTAACTGTGTAACAATAAATGCTATTACTAATTTACGGTATTGGAACTAAGATACCTATTGTAATTCCAATCAAGTAAAATGTTCCATATATCAATACTGTTAATGCTATGATTAGAATAATTGATTCTATAATGCTTTTTATTTTTCTTTTAATTTTTCTTCTACCCATGAATATAGCTCCTTTATTAATGTCGCACTGATTGGTACATCAATGCGCTGATCGTTTGTTATGTATGCGATATAATATTTTCCATTATCGTATACTTTATCTTTGAGTTTATACAAGAAAGCGTAATGTATGTTTGTCTTATACGTTGTGTTGCATACGCTTAGTGCTGTTCCGTGTTCTTCTCTCATAATATCTTTGATGTGCTCGTATTCTTCCACGGTTTTTGGCGTTACTAGTTCCGGGTGTTCGTAAAGTGTTTCGCAGAAATGCTCTTGAAAACGCTTGCGAACTTGTGAGTGAGTTATCCATTCTGACATGATTCATTCCTCTTTTCTAATTCGTTGTATCTTTTAAGTGATTTGCGCAGTTCACAAAAAGCTTTGTCAAATACGCTGTTTGTTCCGTAGTCAACGTGGTTGAACAATATGTCCTCTGCTTCTTTTAATGTTTCCAGTTCTGATTGTGTTAATGATTTCATACTTTTTATCTCCTTTCCTTTACTGTAATTATATTATAGCATTATACCTTTTTAATGTCAATAGGTTTACACAAATTAATTGCGTGATATTGTTCTTTATAAATACAATAACAGACAGGCCACCGCAGGTACGAGCGAGCAACAGTTCTATACAGAAGTGAGTTGCGAAGCGCAACGGTGTGACGCCTTAGGTGAGTGAGGATGTAAACAATTGTTCTGTACAGAAGTGAGCCGAACACAGTGAGGTGTAGTACAGTTATAAGTGAGCATAGTAGCGTAAGCGGAGATGCGGAATAGCGAGCGGAGCGAGCGGACAACAGTTCTATACAGAAGTGAGTGAACATTGTATGTGAACGGTGCGCCTACTTTAGTGAGCGAGGTTGTAAACAATTGTTCTGTACAGAAGTGAGCCGAACACAGTGAGGTGTAGTACAGT
>ENA-OPWC01001446-OPWC01001446.1-human-gut-metagenome-genome-assembly--contig:-NODE-1446-length-15990-cov-7.515657_pt1 | contig 15990 bp, 9 predicted proteins | sample MGYA00241504_ERZ502000 | MGnify/ENA primary metagenome ERZ502000 (study PRJEB25962, sample SAMEA2042005) | human gut metagenome | biome: human gut; feature: human-associated habitat; material: faeces...
TATGTTGATAGCTGATTTCTAATATTTCGACCAGCATACATACCCGTTAAAGCCACATGAATGGCTTCAAGAATAGTAGATTTTCCAGATTCATTATCACCAACCAGAAGATTGATATTTTCATTAAATTTTACTTCAAACGGATTTTTAAACTTCTTAAAATTTTGAATGATTACCTTCTCAATAGCCATTCGTAGCCTCCTATCTTCGATTTTACTCTACCCCCAATGCCTTAAACACCGCATCTTCCGCACTCTGGTACGGAATCAGCTGAAATGCACTCATCAGATCAGCCGGAACGCTTGCAAAATCAACAAATGAGGTACTTGGAATCAGCACCTTCTTTGCACCGCTATCCAGGCACACTTGAAGCGTGTTTGCAAGTTCATCCACCTTTATCATTGTGCCACTAATTGATATATCTCCCAACACTGCCAAGTTGCTGACAACAGGCTTTCCAAGGGCAATCGAACAAAGTGCAATCAATGTTGGAAGTGCCAGTTTATCTGTCATGCCGATACCCTGCAAATCCTGATAATTGATGATGTAGTCTTTGGTCGATGTGCTGATAGAGCCACTGATCCGATTGCCGTTGGCTTTCAGATAATTAAATGCCGTGTTCACCGCTTCCTTGCATTTAGAATCACTGCCTAAGCCAGTCCGTTCAATTTTGCCATTGCCTGGAAGCATCTGACTTTCCAAACGGAATACACCAATCATGCCACTTTTTCCTCTGGATACGGTATAAACCTGCCCCGGATTACACATTCCATCCGGTATCAGCTTACCGCCACCCTGTTCGGGAACCGACACAAACTTTTCTTCAAAGGTATCCAGATCAATGTAGCTGAAATTCACATCATAGAACTCCATGCCACCCAGCTTTTTCAGTTGCTCTTTCACACGACGGCGCATTTCCAGTGCAAAGACAAGGATCTCCTCCAGTTGCTCTTTGGTAAACTCACCGTCCGGGTACAGCAGCTTTACATAGCCGCCTACGATCTTACGCACTGCGATCGTATCGCGCTGGTTCAGATTTTTACCAAGGCGGAAATACTTATCTAGTGCATCGCCGTACTGCTCCTTACGCAGTTCCCGGATAAACTCAGCAAGATAATCCGTGATGAAGCCGTAGTCGTTGGTGAAATGCTCCGGGCGGAATTTTGGGATCTCCCAGCCGGGAATGTAACAATGCAAGCGATCCAAAAATGCAGTGTCTGTTCCCATTTCAGGCGGGAACGGGTCAAACAGGCTGGAGGTTTTTAGCAGCACGTCCACGCTCTGGTTAATATTTCCCACAAAGACCATCGAGGCCGAGGCTGCCTTTTCCTCTTTGCCACGGGCGAAGGAGCCGGAAGCCATATAGTCCTTCATGATCTGGATGCCGTCTTTGTCCTTGAACTTGATACCAGCAACCTCATCAAAAGCCACACAGTCCCACAGACCCACCAGGCCAACAGTCTTTCGTCCCATGTTGTAGAACAGGTTTGCCACAGTCGTCTGTCCACCGGACACCAGAATGCTGTTAGGACTGATTTCCTTATAGATGTGGGATTTACCGGTGCTGCGAGGTCCAAGCTCGCAGAGGTTGAAGTTGTTCTCCACCAGTGGCAGCATACGTGCCAACAAGAGCCATTTCTCCCGCTGGTTCAACTGCTCCGGCTCATAACCGCAAGAACGCAGCATTACATCCATCCACTCGTCCTGCGTGAAGGCTTTACGCCCGGTGCGTACTTCCTCAATATCGATATGAGGCATCTGGATGGGGGTCAGTTTGCGGATGCTGATAGGCGAAACATCCTTCTGCTTTTTCTGCCGGGGTTCGCTATCAAAGTCCTCCATACCAAAGCTGTTGTCACCTTCGGATTCATATTCCAGTTGAACGATGCACCAGATGCCGCCGCAGAGCAAACGGTCAAATTTTTCCGGGTAGTCGTCCGTAATGGGCACATTGGAGAGCCCCAGGTTGGAAAACTCTGCAAAGAAGCAGTCTTTCTTGATGTCCAGATGCACGGTCACCATATCGATAATGGTGTGGCTACCATTTTTCCGCAGCTGCGAAAGAATCTTTTGTGCTTCATCCGGTCGGACAAAGTTGTCCGCCAGAATGTGCTTTACATTCTGCACGCCTTTTTCAATAATAGCTTCGTCATCTGAACTACAGTACTGGCCTAATAAAAACTCCAGCACATAAACCGGGACATTCGCACCTTCCTTGATCTTTTTAGTCAGATCCTTGCGAACGATTTTTCCATCAAAATTCTGCCGTAATTTTTCCTTGATTGCGTCTCGACGGCAGCTATTTTCCGCATTCGGCTCCATTTATAGTCCTCCTGCTCCCATCAGTTAAAAAAATCGAATTCATCAATCGCAAATGCAATATCGATCTGGAACTGTTCCCGCTGCTGCATCTGCTGACCCTGCTCATCCGCAATCACCAGATAATAGGTTGCTGTATTGCTGAACTTCATCGATTTGAGGTTGAAGTTGCAATGGAACGTACGATCTGCGCCGTTCTCACTGGTTTTGTCCGCAATAATCTTCTGGGTATCGCTGATAGGCTTTCCGTATTCATCCGTAAACCACACCAGATAAGTAGCAGCCTCACGGTTTGCACTTACCGCATCTTTCTGGTAGAAATCCAGTGAAAAGATCATATTGCTGATCTTCCGACTGGAAGAAAGCAAGCTCACTGTTACGGGGAGCGTATCATACTTCTGCTTATTGCGCCGATATTCCATAGAGCCGTTGCGCAGATAATGATATTCGATCACCGGAACCGTCATTTCCTGCAGGCTGATACCGCCATGCACAAAATTCAGCCCGCCACCATTCATCTTGATGCGAATACCTTCCCGTGGAGCAAATCCAGTGTATTCCGTTTTTCCGTCCAGGAATTTTACAGGAAGCAAATACTGCGGATTCGCCTCCTTCTGCATGATTGCATAGCGTCTGCCATATTCCACTTCCATATCATGGAAGCTGGTTTTATCCACTTTGTCATCCTCGGTCAGCGGACTGTAAGTGTACAGGAAGCCATGATCTGCCGTAATCAGAATGTTCGCCCCGCCGAAGTCATTGACGATAATGCGCACCATATTCTTCAGTTCACTGATAGCCCTGTCGCATGCCGGGAACACAGAGGTGTCCGAAGTATGGCTTGCTTCGTCAATGGTATCATGGTAGATATAGACTACATCCATCCCCTTGACCAGTGCCGCACGCTCTGCACGTTTCATCCCGATGATGTTCTTATACTGCAACGCCACGCTGGCCGGATTTACACCTTTCAGGACCTTATCCCGGTTCGTGCTTGCGGTAGACTGCCCATCGGCCAGAACATTCAGTACCTCATTTTTCAGTTCAGCCGTCAACGCCTTATGTGGGAGCAGTGCCGCCATGCCAAATTTCGTGATAGACGGGAAGATGCCCTGCATACTGCCGAGTTTCACATTGCTCTGCGTTTCTCTGCGCAGTTCATCTGCCAGTGATGCCGCCACCTCGTAACGCATAGCATCCGAGATGATCACGAACACGCGGCTGTCTGCCGGACGGATGTGCTCATTGTAGAAATCCGACTGCTGCGGAATTTCCAATACGCGGCCATGCTCTGCCATCTCATCAGCACATACATCCGACCAGTTTTTGCCGAGGCCTCCCAGAAACCAGTAGGAGTACAGCCCCTCTACCTTATCTACAACATGCTTGAACAGGTCGTCCAGTTTGATATTGGAGGTTTCCAGACTTCTCTGGAAGCTCAGATGGAACAGTCGATAATAGGTGTCCATCCTGTAATAGTCCTCCGCATATTCTTTCCAGACCTGCTTTGCGTCCAGGGTATGGAACCCTGCGGAGTGCTCTTTGAAGAACTCCTGCATGTTGGCCACTTGCAACAGACCCTCGTAGAAATTGTGGAAGTACTCGTACCAGACACAGGTGCGACGTTTTTCCACCGTCTTTGTGATTACATCCACATCAATGATATGGTCACTGATCTCCGTCATCAGCTTGCTCAGGATGATCTCGTTGATGCACGGGAAACACTCCGTTGTCGCCAGATCATCAACCGTCAGTTTTTCCAGCCTCTGCGGCAGATGTGCTTCATCTTCCACATAGCGGGCCACGTCATAAAGCTGCTGCAAATCATCACTGTGCAGCCACTCCGACACCAGCTCGTAGCAGTACGCCTGATGCGGAATGGAAAGGAACTTTTCCAACCCTGCCAGAAATTCCGGGCGCAGTGTGCGCGTAGAAGCTGTCAACAGAAGATGAATTGCCAGCTGCCCAAGATCCGGCTCTTCCTCTGCATAGCCACAGCCCTGCCGAACCATTGCCCAGAAAGCTTCTTCCGCACTATAATCCACAAAACTCTGATAGATTGGATTCTGCGCTTTATCCAACCCACCACGAAGTACGTTCAGCAAGATTTCATTGGGCTGTGCTTTTTTCATACCGCAGAGCGCCGCCATCACGGCCATGTGCAGCTGTGCCGGAGTGGCAGGTATCTTATCCTGTGCCATGATTTTGGCACGACGAGCCTGTGCACCAAAAAACTTCCGGTAGTGCTTCACCAGCTTGCGCATAGAGGGATTGTCCAAGATATCCAATTCCTGCATCCAGTTGGAAACAGCATCCGTCCGGTAGCTTTCGCTGTATAGTTCAATATCCAACAGCCAGTCATCCTCCTGCCGCTCGTAGGAAATGGGGCAGTAGACAACATAGTTGCTCGTCAGGTCATCCACCGACAGCATTTTTTTGACCGCAAAGGTATTGCTGCCGGTCAGTGTGACCAGCTTAGCATTTTCAAGCCGGATCTCATCCAGCTTGTCCGCATACTCCTTTTCTTCATCGTGCCAGAAGATGATCCGGCGCTCATAAAATTCCGGCAGCGGTGCCGCGAACCGGCGGTTGAGGTCTAATACGATTTTATCTGTTTCCACAGTACTTCCTCTTTACTTTACTTGGTTTGCAATTCTAGAAAGTGCAGAATTCATTTCTTTCTGTCGCAGTTTTCTTACTCGAATAGCTTCCCATTCCTCGGCAATCGAAAAAATACACTCTTTAAGTATGGGAAAATAAGAAATGCAGTCTTCCTCTGAGAGTTCGTGGATACCCTTGCTAACAATCCCATAGACAGTTGAATTACCAACAAGAATTTCTGGTAAAGCATCCTTCAACAAGACAATTTGATCTGAGAATCTTACACCTTCAAAATCTTTTGCGGTTAACTTTCCGCTGGTAATTGCTTCAGATTTAGCTGCGACTACCATTCGTTCAATGACACGTCTAAGATAAACATACGAGCCTGCACCAATTCCAGATGCAAACAATCCAATTGCCCGATGTAAATCTTTCATATCTTCTCTTGAGAGAACTTTTTTATACTGATTCAGTTCTGGAAAAGTCAAATCTGCATAAGTCGGATACTGCCCAATCTTAATTAAAGTGTCACCATCCGCTCGAACTATAAAATCAATTTTGTGTGCAGTTGGATCCATTGCACACTCAAATGTTAAAGTTAGAATTCTTGCAAAGTCCATCGGCAAATAGGTGTACCAATGCCATGGCGAGTCTTTTTCACCAGGTACAGCTTTACATGACTGATAAATTTCATAATTATGATATATTTCTTCACCAAGTTTTTGAAGAACCCCGCTATTATTTCTAAAAGTCACCGGTTTCATTGTGAAGACTCGATTTTCTTTACATTTAGGGCAAAATATACTAATTTTGATTTTTCCGCCCAATAAACTGCAAAAATCCATCACATTGTCTTCCGTGACGGTAATAGTTTCGTATAGACCACCATTCTGTAGAAAGTCAGCGAAAACATTTTCCATTTATTTTACCTCACTTAATCTTCGCCAGCACGTCCTTAAAGATCTCATAGTTATGCTTCACACCATCGTCCAGATCAATCTTAATCATCTGATCCGCCAGCGCGTGAACTTTTTCCTCATACTGATGCAGCTCGGCGTCCTGCGCCTGCACTTTGTTCAGTTGCTTAGTCAGCTTGACACGCTCGCTGGTGCTGGTGGCAGCGGCCACCTGTTTTTCCAAACCTTCGATGGCAGTACGGTAGCGCGCCTGCTGCTCATGGACATAATCGGTACGGATGCGCGCAATGGTATCCGGCTGGTAGCGGTGCAGGTAGATCAGGCACTTGAAGCCGTTCTTCTTGCCGCTGTCAAACAGCCAGTAGATGGGGCGCTTCTGGTAAATCTTGCAGTGGTCGGTATAGAAATCGTTCAGGAAGTAGTTGCGGATGACCTCTTTCGGCTGACCCTTGCCGCCCAGTGCGTTTGCAACAAAGCGCAGATTATCTTCCAGTGACCTGTCACCATATACCACCCGCACAAACTCCACAAAACGGCCCACCATGTCATCTTCAAAGTATTCGTCGTCGCAGATGGGAATAATACCGTCTGCATCCGGCTTATAGATATTGTATTTGCCATCATCCCATGTACCGCCTGCATACGCAAGGCCATCAAACGTGGGAGAGTAGCGGCCAAACATACAGCCCACAGCGTAGGAGATAAAGGAGCGCACATCCCGGCCAAGGTCCGCTTTGCGCACGGTCACATCCTTGTCCTCCACCTCCGGGGTCAATTCATCCTGCAAGCCGTAAATATCAATAAAAATGCGGTTCAGTTCTTCCTCGTTGGCTTTCAGCTTCTCAAAGCGTTCTTCGCATTCGCCAGCCCAGATGTCATAGCACTCAGCAAGGTAAATGTTTCCAATATCCATCATGTTGGGGTACTTAGTAATGGCTTTGATAAAGGGGTGGCGGGTAAAATCCCACGAGGTTTCAAAGGAGTCCCAGTCAGCTTTCGATAATGCTATATTTTGAGATACCAAGTTGATTACCATATCTTCTTGCTCTGGTAATTTTCCGTAATAGAGGGGTTGAGCAGTTATATCGCTGATATTTGTGTTCAGAGTAGGATTTAGCAATGCAATAATTTCCTGACTGAATTTCGAGTTTAGATAGCCCAGGATATAAAACATCATCCTGTCATTATTAAAGAAAACCGATGGTGCTGCCAAATTAAATGTTGAATTATCATCTAACAATCTAAAACCGTGCAATTTATTGCTTGAAATCAGAGTCCAGCAAATTCCCTTTCTGAACCAAATATATTCAGGAGCAATTCGAGCAACATGGTCTGTACGGTAATGTTCTCTGGCAGAATCCGACCAATCAATTAGTGTGTCTATATTCCCATACCATCTTCTAAATGCTCCACCTTTTGCATGAAGAACCCAGTGTTTTCCTTTTCCAATTTCTGAAACTGGTACTTCCCACAGCAATCTTAAATATTTATCATTATTACCAGTTTTAGTTTGGCCATCAGAAATGGTATACTTCCCAATCTTCTCATTGTCAAATGCTTTCAAAAAATTATTGCTCACCCAATACGCCACCGGACTTCCCGGAATTTTTGCAAAGTTATCAGTGCTTACCTGCGCAAATCGGTTTTCTGCAATCGGGAACTCTTTCGGAATATCATTCTGGATATCTTCATACTTGACATGATTATATGTTCCCTTATATCTGTTGATATGTCCATTACGGAATACGGTGACAGCCGTACCAAATGCGATACCCATAACCATGTTTTCCATGTGCATCAAGTTGGTAATCGTTTTAGTTTGCAGAAGATTTACACGCATTTTTTCAAAGCTGGAAAGGAACATCCAGCTTTGCATAGTAACCATGCTGTTCATACCGTTTGGCTTGACCATCTGATTTCCATGTTCAATGAAAATAGCAAACAGATCGCTCTTGCTGTCGGGATAATTCTTCTTCACATACTCCGCCAGCTTTGCGCCCATGCCGGAACTGCCCATATACGGCGGATTTGTGACGACCACATCGTATTTCTGCGCCAGCGTCTGCGCCACCCGCACCAATGGGAGTAATTTTTTGCGAATACTCTCTCGATGGAACGAGGACACGTCTGCCACCTCGTCAAACCGGGCATAGAGGGCATCCCAGTCCAACGGGGGGATGGTGAGGATGGAGCCGTACTCCTTGGCATCGTAAAGCTGGGTGAGGATAGTGTGCATAGCATCTTTCAGTTCCGGCTTGCCGTTGCAGAAATACTCCACATCTGGCTTTTCGATGCGGTTGCTCTCCTCAATGGCATACACATGAGGCTGGGTGGTGTGGCTGAAAAAGCGGCGGTCGTACCGACGGGCCTTCATCATCACCGCAAAATAGGCCAGCTGGGCGGCGCGGTCGTCAATATCCAGACCATAGAGGTTGTTCTGCAAAATGCTGGTCACGGCATCGCGGGGCGTGTAGCCGTAGTTCTCGTAGATCTGCATCAGTACATCGAACAGATACGCCAGAATATGGCCGCTGCCGCAGCAAGGGTCGATGACCTTGATCTGTTCCGGGGTCAGGTCGGCATACTGTTTGCTGATCTCAGACAGTTGGGCCTGTACCTGCGGCTCCTGCTGGGCTTCTTCCAGATAATAGTGCCACTTGGTGTTCTCCGGGTCACGGTTTCCGGCAGTATAAGCAGTCTGTTCCTCCGGTGTGGGCAGCAGCTGTGCTTTTGCGTCCGGGTGACCCTCCACCCACAAGCGACCAAGGCTGTTCTCCACCATGTACCGCACGATCCAGTCCGGGGTAAAAAGCTGGGTCGCCGCCGGGATGTTGTCCTTGCTGATCTTGACGTTTTTCTTGAGGGCAGCAAACACCTCGTCCTTTTTCTCGCTGTTGTAGTACTGATACAGCCAGCCAATGATCTGGACGGCATCCTGCCAGTTGTCCTCCGGGATCTGGGAGATCATCTGCTCAATGACGCTGCCCTCCCGGAGCAGGTTGTCCGGCAGAAGCAGCTCAGTGTAGTCCGCAATGGTCTGGAACATTCCGGGCAGAATGCTGTTCAGCGCATTGCATTGCACGATGAGCAGGTATTTGTACAGTTCTTCGGTCTGCTCAGCCTCTTTCAGGGCATAGACCTTGTCCTTATCCAGCTTATCCAATTCCAGATGCAGGGCTTCGGCCAGAATCTGGGGCTTGAACGCATTGTTTTCATCCGTAAACACGCGCACATGGCTGGGCAGATAGCCGTTGACCTCCATGAACCGCAATGCCGAGAAGCGGTTGAACCATGTATACGCCACCTCTTCCATAACCTGCTGGTAGCCCTTTTCATTGATCTGTGCGATCAGTGCCCTGCGCTGCTGCATCTCCTGCGCAGTCAGCACCCTGCCGTTGACGCTATCAGCACCGGCATCCACCATTTCCGTTTCCGTAATGCCGTACTGCTGGGCTTTCTGCGCCACGCGGGAGATCAGTTCTTTCCGCGCCCAGACCGCATATTTCTTGATGGCGTTTTTATCCATGGTTCACATTACTCCTTAACGAAAACGATACATCTTCAATTGCATTTTCCAGTCTTCCGACCGTACCATGCAATTTATCAACACTATTTTTAAATTCATCAAGTTCTGAAATATATAGCAGAAAGCCACCATAATCCTCAAAATCAATCACAGTACTTTCCGTATATTTTTTATGTGATTTACTATGCTTTGTATACTGATAATCAATTTTCAGCGACTTCTGCTTGAATCTCGTTATTATTTCTGTAACGCTGACATCCAAGGATAGTACCCACTTCTGTTCTGGGAAAATTGTTATATTTAGGTACTTCTTCTGCGCGATTCGTTCTTGCGCTTTCGCTGAAAGTTGTGCAAGAAAATCAGTCTGAAGTTCAATGCTTTTCAATTCAAGTGGAACCGTCCCTGTATTTCTTATTACAAGGCATGCCAATGCACCTCGTACAAGTTCAAAAGATACTTGCATATAAGGTCTGTTTTTCTCGGTTCTCTCTTTTAATAGAAAATAAATCGTAATCCACGAAGCAATGAGTGCCAGTACTGAAATAACGCTATCCCACGGAAACGCTGATGATTGTTTTTCAACGGCAAGCACCAATCTTTCTAAAAGTTCGTCTTTCATTACAACAATATCCTCAGTTCAGCTTGATTTCATCGCAGTTGTCCAGCAGATTGCGCAGCTGCTCGCGGACTTTTTTCACATAGGCATCAATGTCTGCATCGTTCCGCAGTGTCTTGGCTGGGAACAGGATCTGGCGGCTGTAAGACTTGATCTTCGGCTGCTTTGCTGCCGGGATTGCCGGGCTTTTCTTTGTCTCTTCCGGTTTCGGTGCCGGGGGTGCCAGAGCAATCTCAATACTGCTGATGGCATCATCCTTATATTTGCTCAAAGGCATAATCATGCCATCCAGCAGAGCAAGGCTTCTGCAGTCCGCGATTTTCTTTTTGTAGTCGTCAAAGCAGTCATCCGATTTGCGGATGATGTCCATCGCCTTGGGATCGCCGTCGGCGGCGGTGTGGGTGGCTTCCATACACTGACGTACAGTTTCTAGGATCTCAGAGCGTTTGTCATCCAGCATCTGGTCATGGGCTGTACGCACCGTTTGCATCAACCCATTCAGCTCCGGAATGCGCTTGTAGTTGAACTTCTGCCCAAAAGATGGAACTGTGATGATAAGCCGAATCTTGTTCAGGGCATCGTATGCCGCCGCATCCTGCGCAATGCGGTCCAGATCCGCCTGCATCTCGTGTTCCAGCCGTGCAGCATCATCAAAGGTGCCGACCTGACTCTTGAAGAAGGTCTCTACATTGCCCATGGCATCCTTCTGATCAAAGAGGTCGTCCTCTTTCTTGAGCAGATAGTCGATCAGCGCGATGTTGTCCTTCTTCTGGTTCAACACTTCCTGCGTTGCAGTAATAACGTTGCGCACTATTGTCTGATCCGGGTACTTGTGGGTATCATCGTACTTCTCGTTCAGTTTGTTATAATGCTGCAGCTGGTTTCCGAACTCATCGGCAATAAATTTAACCAAACCGTCTTCGTCCGCAGGAACATCCATGACATCGAAGTAATCCCGCAGAAGGTCCCGCACAGCCTTCATTTTGGTTGCCGATACCACCACGCGCTTGCTAATGGATGTTTTACCCACCTCACTCTTTTTGCGGAGCATGTCAGGTAATTTGGCGTTGTCCGGCTGGATGGTAGTGCCTGCATATTTGATGGTTACCTTCTGATTCACGATCAAACGCGCCACCACATAGGCAATGTCGATTTCCTTCCAGCCATAGGGTATACTGCTGAACTTGCTCTGTACATCCGCCATCGAGGTAGGCAAATGCTTCATTGCCTGCATTTCAAGATATTCTTCCACAGCTGCTTCCGCATCTCGGTTGGGGTCAGCTTCTGCAAAAACGACATCTGCACCAGAAAGCACCGCCATAATTTCGGCATCGGTATCTGCGTTTTTCCCAATCAGGTCCAACTTGCTGTAAACATGCGAGACCAGATACTCCATCGTCTGGTCAATTTTGGCCTTAGCATTGCCGCTCTTAATGTCCAGATGTTCACCATCGGCGTAAAATTTTGCGTTTTCAATAGCTTCTACCAGAGCTTTGCTGGCTTCAGCTTCATACTTGGTTGCTTCTTCCTGTTGGCCGCGGATAATATCCTGAGCACTCTTGGGCATCTGGCTGACATTCCGCTGTTTGACATATTTGCGGATCTTCATGGATGCTTCCAGTGATTCATAATACGGCGTATCGCCCAAAACTACAATCGCCTCGCTGCCTTTGGAGCTGTTCATCAGGCGAAATTCCGTTTTTTCCGTTGCATCAGAAGCTGCCGTCAAAAAGCGCAGACGCATGCCGCCTGTGGCGATGCCGTACATAGTGTTATCCACCATCTGATCAAACGGGAAGTCACACTTGCCGTAACGGAACTTTTTTGCATCATAAATTATGCCAAAAATAATCTTTGCTATATCCCCAACAATAGCGCCCGTATCCACCTGTGTAAGGTTGATCTCTTTCTGGATGTCCTGTTCTTCATCCGTCAGGAAGTTGTAGGTGTCACCAGTACGGCCGATGTAATTCTGCCCAATCAGTCGATCCAAACTGCCGCGCAGCTTTTCGCGCATCGCGACCTTTTCCAGACGGATGTCGTCTGCCATCAAAATCACAAGGTTGTCCAGATTGGCCGGCATGTCCTCGTTGACATATCGAATGAGATAGAGAAGCTTCAGAACATCCACATCCATCGGCTCCAGACCATCGTGATTTTCTACGGCTTTGCTGCAGCGGTCAATCACATTGCGAATGGAACCATCCAGGAAAGAATGTACAGTATCATAGAAGCGGAACAGCGGCACCAACGCAAACTCGTTCTGCTTTTCCACTTTTTGTGCTGCTTCCTGAAATCCGCTCAGCATGGAACGCTCGCCGCCGGAGAAGTGTTTACCTGCATTGCCGTGTTTGCGGATCTCCACAAAAATTTTCTGCATGATAAGAAACTGGTATGGAACGAACGGAAAGTCCTCTGCAAATTGTGCCGGACCAGAGAAGCCCTTGATGTCCGGCATTGCATTTGTAAAGCTGAACAAGTTGCGCATCCCGGAGCTTTCTTTCTCATAGACCGCATCCAGCGTTCTTTCTGCTTCCGGAGTCTTTTTCAGAATACGCTTCTGAATTACTTCGTCTACGGAAGAAGAGGAAAGGCTCAGACGAGTTTTGAAACGAGCCTGAATTCGAGAAAATTCATCTGCTCGTACTTTGATAATCTCATCAATAGCTTCCTGTCCGGTGCAGACCACCCAGACTTTTCCTCTGCATTCGCTGCCGATTTTTTCCACCAAAGACTGCAGATTTAGCAGCATATCCGTGTCCGTGCCAACATACTGCCCCGCCTCGTCCACCATGAACAGAAGGCGGAAGTTTGCAGGTTTTGTGCTGACGTATGCATTGATGTCTTCTACAAGCTGTGAAACAGAGAGTTCCGTTGCACTCTTATCGTTAAACCAGTTGTTTGCATCCTCTTCACTGATATCCAATGCTTCCGCCAGTGCAGGCTTAATGAATTTTCCATTAAATGCAAATGCTTTTCGCACTTCAGTCCATGGTTTGCCCTTCTTTTCTTCAATCAGACGGCAAAATTCATCCATTTTGCCCTGCTGCGTAATGTACTGCTCCAGCATAGCAACTTTGAGATTGCTGCCAAAGAATCCCAGATGATTATAGAACACCTTAGCAAAAACACGTAAAACGGCTGTTTTGTCCTTATTGATAGAGCCTTCATAATCGATATTAAACAGAATCGTCTCGGTTTCACCTTTGGTTGCACGATCCACCCGCATAAAGGTACCAGGGTCATCCTCAAATTTCTTGCGGAAGCGCTCCACCGTACGAACGCCATTAACCTCTTTGTTTTCCAACAAGTATGACAACATTTTCAAGAAGTGAGATTTACCGCTGCCAAAAAAACCGGAGATCCAGACTCCTGTATCTGCCGTTGGTTCGTCAAATGCTTCTGCATAGGTATTGAAAAAGTCTGCAAAATGCCGCTTCAGCTCTCGTGTAATAACGTACTCGTTCAGTTCCTGTTCCAGGACCTTGTTCTCGTCCTCGTCAACCTTGACAACACCGTTAATTTTACGGTTGATGTCTTCTACAAACATATTCTGTATAACCAAAGCTCTATTTCCCCCTTCACACAACGTTAAATGCACGATAGTAATTGTTCGGCTTCAGACAGTTGAACAGCCGCAGCTGCTGGTCGTTAAATGTTCCCGGGTAAAACACAAGCACCGGCCTCTCTGCAAACAATGATGCCTCCAGTAACGTATGAATTCGCATAAATGGAAACGCTTCTCCAACGCCAGTCAAAACCAGTACTTCTCCCGGCTGGAACGGCTCGCTCTGAATTTTCTGTACAATTTCATCGACTCCAATTGTCGATTGAAGCTGTTCCAACAGATAATCATGGCCGTCCTCTTCTTCCATATCAGGGATAGCATCCAAAATATCCATGTCTTCGCAGATTTCCAGGAAGATTTGATATAAATTGCAGATTCGAAGCTGACACTCCAATGTCAGATCTGTCGATAGCTGTTCAATGAAATGCCGGACTGCCATTTCATCTCTCGGTTCATAGCAGAAGATACGAATATTCACTTCATTGCTAAGACCTTTTCCTTCTAGGAAATCTTGACTCTGAATCATCTGCCGAACGTTATCAAGGCGTTTTTGTATGTCACTCATTAAATTTTCCTCACTCAAAACGGTTAAATGCGGGCAATACCGCCTGATCCCCATTTGTAAGAATCACATTTTCCAATTCCGGATAAAGCCAAACCGGGTTCAAATGGCCTGCTTTTATACTATCCAGATAATCATTTTCTCTTAAAATTCGATTTAGAACCGATTTCAGCTTTTTGACTGTAGATTCGCTCCAATCTGCGATAGCATCATTTTGCTCTTGTAATCTTATGAAGAAACTTGTCATGTCAAGTTTTCCATAGCTGAAATCTTGGTTTCGATATTTTTCTCCAATAACTGTTACCATAAAATCCCAGACAAGTCTATTATCCTTCATAATCGCGTAAAGACAAATTTGTTTTGCCTCTTCCACGGAATGCTCTGCAATATTCCGAAGCAGTTGTTCACTATTCAAAAGATTTAGCCGCCGATAACACGCCCGAACCATACCAGCTGTCATGCGTTCAGTTGGATACTGGAAGAGATTATTGGCGGCAATTATTTGTATCATTGATGCAAGATCCTCTCCTTGCACCATTTGCTTCGCTACAATTCGCATTTCGTGGAATAAAAACTGTTCTCTTGTCAGAGAAGCTTTATATCCACTTTCTTGTGCTCTGTTTGTATTCTGCATTGCTTATGCAACTCCCATTTATAACTTTTGATACGCCCAATAGCGACCATCTCTCACTCTCTCTAGTTTACCTTCTTTTACAAAAGAAACTAGAATTCGATTTGCTGTTGCTGAAGAGACTTCCAGCAACTGTTGCACATCACTGTTATGAATAATCTTCTCTTTTTTCAAGTATCTTTCAAGAATATTCCATCGATTTTCTTTTCCACTTGTAGGCATCATGCTCTTTTCGAAGTTTTCTGGGATTACACTCAAAAGTGCTTCTTCAATCACACTTAGCATAAATTCAATAAATGCAGTTCCTTCACCTTGGGCATTGGATGTATTGATAGCCTCATAATACTCCTGCTGATGATCATGAACAATAGACTCCACCGGAAGCCATGCAAACAGCGGATTCCATCTGGAGAGCAGTAGCGTATGCCAAAGCCTTCCGATTCTTCCATTTCCATCTGCAAACGGATGGATTACTTCAAATTCATAGTGAAACACGCAACTTTTGATCAGCATCGGAAGCGGGCTGTCCTCTGTCCATTTGAGCAGTTCTTCCACCAGAGGAGGCACATACTGCGGTAGTGTTCCAAAATGAAGTACATTTCCATGACTGTCAACCACACCTACTGGCTTTGAGCGAAACACACCATCTTCTTGAACCAGCCCTCGCATCATCACATGATGAGCCAACAGTAAGTCTTCCACTGAGTATGGATTCAATTCATTCAAATGGTCGTAAATTTCATACGCATTCTTCACCTCCGCAATGTCTTTTGGCGGTGCAAGGACACGTTTTCCTGATAGTACAGCCGTTACCTGCTCTAAGGATAGTGTATTTTGTTCAATTGCAAGAGAGGAATAAATTGTTTTAATCCGATTCTGCCTACGCAGAACAGGGTCAGATGAAAGATGTTGTGTTGAGCTCACTTTTCCAACAAGTTCACAAATCTCCATTACATCTGTGAGAATTTTTTCTGTAATTGTAAATGGCGGTTTTTTATTCTGCATCTGTTTTTCCTCCCCTCCATTCTAATTAATTATATCATTTCATCGCTCATTCATCAATCACACTTTGCACAAGTGATTGATGAATTTTTCAGCGATTATGCCACTTTTCCAAATTTCTTTTAGCTACCTTCATGCCGGTCTGGCATCTTTATCTCTAGCTTTCTCAAATTTCCATTTTTCACCCAGATATAATAATCATGATCCAAAGCCTCTGAGTCGAAAGACTCAGGGGCTTTTTTATGTCT
>ENA-OPWC01001455-OPWC01001455.1-human-gut-metagenome-genome-assembly--contig:-NODE-1455-length-15834-cov-3.638190_pt1 | contig 15834 bp, 11 predicted proteins | sample MGYA00241504_ERZ502000 | MGnify/ENA primary metagenome ERZ502000 (study PRJEB25962, sample SAMEA2042005) | human gut metagenome | biome: human gut; feature: human-associated habitat; material: faeces...
TTAGAGGAGGTTCTTGGCTAGCCGCTGGAATATTTGGCGCTTACGATCTAACGTGGAGATTCCGGCCTTTTTATTGGGTGGAGAGAGTGACAGCCGGATATCTGTTTGGCAGTAATCTGACTGCATGGAATATCTGGACGGCAGTTAAGGGCGTATTAGCTTTTGCGTTATTATATTTGACAGCCAGATTTCTGAAATATGGCAGGGGAATAAGCACGCTTTTTGCAATGGTGATCATGTTGGGAGTGCAGTTTACCCCATGGTATCGCAGTGCGAATCAGGAGAACACAGGTCTGTTGCTGTGTGCCGGAGCTCTCTGCCTGATTGCAGCACAGTATGATCGGAAGGCATATAAGAAATCCGCTTATAACATACCGATTATAATTCTGGTGGTATTGGCCGGATTGGAAAAGGAAAGCTTTACCTTGTTCATGCCGGTATTTCCTGCCTTGAAGTTATGGCTCGAATATTGGGATGGATGTGATGCAAGCTGGGAAGGAACCCACAGAAAGGGGAGATTCCGACGGCTGCTGAAAGAAAACGGCATTACGTATGTATTGATTCTTCTGGCAATGCTTGTGAATGTCTGCATGATCCTGTTCAAGGTAGGTGTGGACCATGTAAGCTATGCCGGTTTCCATAAAGATACCGGATTGGGACAGTATTTTCAGGGAATTCGTACCAGTTTACTGCAGAATATGAAGTGGAACACGATTACTGCAGGACTTTTGTTGTTCATGGTGCTTCTGTGTTATCAACTGATTGAGAGATATAATATTCGTAAATATCTGAGTCTGTGTGTATTAATGCTTGGAGCCATGTGTGTACAGTTGGCAGCGCATGCCAGAAGCGGAATGTGGGAGCGGTACTTGTTCCCGTATGTGATAGCCTATGCCTTTCTGTTTGTGTTGTTAGGATATCGTATTTTTGAAAAGGATCGTTTCCGAAGTAAGATTTATGTGATTGTGCTGTTGCTTTTGCTGGCGAATACAGTGCCCGGATCTGTCAGGGCTGCAAGAGATTATGCGAAGACAGGAGAATGGGTGGCAGAGTATTTTAACTGTATTCTGGATAATACAACTTCAGCAGACAGGATCGTCTCAGCGTTTGGAGACGAAGAACTGGACATGGCAACGGAATGCTGGCTGGAGGTTCATGACAGAACGCAGGTATTTTCCAATATTAACGGAGAATGGAAGAATACAATGCAGTTGGAAGATTCCTTACAGGGAGACTGTTCCTGGGAAAATGTGAAAGTGGTGACATGTTATGGTTATGCGCAGGTGTATACGTTGTCACTGATGGAAGACGGCGTAGGTGCGGATGATTTTGATACCTATACTTTTGGCGATTATATGGTTATGGTGAGAAAATAAACTGACATGGAAACCCTGGATTTTTTGGGAGGGATTATGATACCTTTTGTAATATTGGCACTGACAAACTGTTGGGTAGTATTCTGGAATAAGAAGTCCTTCGGAATATCTTTGCCTGCAACGTTGACAGGCACGGTGCTGCTGACTTATTTCAGCCAATTGCTGTTTCATACATTTAATATAGGAATATATGTGTGCCTGGCGGCTGCTGTCAGTGCGGTGATCTTATTGATTTTAAGAAGAAAAGATCGTGATTTTATTTCACGGTGTTTTTCGGAAGGCTTTTTTGTATTTCTGGCTATTTGTCTATTTTTCCTGGTGATGGATTATGGACGTTGGCTTTCGGAGTGGGATGAGTATTCTCATTGGGGCAAAATGGTCAAAGAGATGTTTCGGCTTGATAGATTTTACTCGGAGCCGCAGTCAGATTTACTGGTTCACAAGGACTATCCTCCGTTTGCAGTCATTTTTGAGATGCTGTGGTGCAGGTTTTCTGGTGGATATTCAGCAGGTGGTGCAACGATGGCATTGCATATTTTGGGGTTTTCCATGGTACTGCCGCTTGCCTTGGAGCAATTAAACGGTGAGAAGAAAACCGGCAGATTGCAGAAGCTTATAAGTAAACTGGCAATTGTAGCGGCATTTTTACTGCTTATCTTTAACTTTAATCATGTACAGCCCATGACGATCTATCTGGATCTGTTTTTGCCGTTGTTCTATGTATCTTTGATCCTGATGGTTGCGGACAGAGAACTGCGTCGGTCCGGTTTTGGGTTTACAATGATTCTGTTGGGACAATTTGGCCTGATTATTACGAAACAGATGGGACTGGCGTTTGTATTGTTGGTATGGTTTTTCTACACGATGCTGGAAGCTCTGGAACTGTCCTCGGAAGGCAAGGTATCGCAGGATAAAAAGTCTGGCCGCTGGGTAATACTTGCAGTGAAGTCTCTGGCTATATTGATCACTCCGGCAGTAAGCTATTCCATATGGAACCATTATATTACAAATCTGGGATTAACGGGACAGTTTTCCTTTGAAATAATCAATGTAGGGACGATCATCCGGATTCTGGCAGGTGGTGGAGATTATATACAGCATCTCACTTATGTGAAGTTTATTCGGGCACTGTTTACAACGAATCTCGGTACGGGCATATTCTCCATGACATATGTTTCCGCCGTACTGTTGGCATTTTGCATTTTGGCGGTGCTGGCATATCTGTTCCGGACAGTCGTGCATAGGGGAGAAATACCGCAATATGCAGTTTTGTTTGCAGTGGGAAGTGCCGGATACGCATTTACCATGCTTGTGCTGTACATGTTTTGCTATAGCGAGGGAGAGATGAGTGTGCTTGCCAGCTATGAGAGGTATATGAGCACTTATATCCTGAGTGAATATGTCATTCTTTTTCTCTTGCTGGTACGGCTGCTGGCCCGGAAAAAGGTAGATGTTTGTACTTATCCCGTAGCGTTGGGAATGCTGGGGATAGGTCTGCTGATGGCTGGAACAGGAGGGGTGTCACAACTGATGCCGCAGATGTTCTGTGAAAAGGATGGAGATTATAAGGAACAGGCGGATGAGATCCAGAGATTGACTCCGGCTGATACAGAAGTATTTTTGATCAGCTCACATAATGATGTGTATACCTATATCCTGACATATTATTTAGATGACAGACGCATCGATAAGAGATATCTGACTTCTAATGTGGCTACCTGGGGAGCGGACAATACAGATTATTGGAATGCCGTGCTGAATTGTATCCGTGAGGATGGCTACGTATACCTGTATAATGTGACTGATGAGGTCAGGGATGCATTAGGACAATACATGGACGATGAATTCGTGGAACAGGCCTTGTATGTAGCTGTAGAAGAAAATGGGGAATTGAGATTGCAACGTGCATGGTAAGACAGAATGAGGAAGTATACTGTCGCAGAGAATATGCGTAACAATTGCGTTTTCCCATATAATATGTTATTATGATTAAGAATTTTGAGCTTTGAAAGTGAGGACATTATGTTATTAGATAATAAATCCATTTTGATCACAGGTGGTACCGGCAGTTTTGGTAAAGCATTTACCAAGTATGTGTTGGACAATTACAATCCCAGGAAGATCATCATTTATTCCCGTGATGAGTTCAAGCAGTTTATCATGCAGAATGAATTCAAACAGTATGCTGATAAACTTCGTTTCTTCATTGGTGATGTCAGAGACAAGGAACGTCTGACCAGAGCATTTGAGGGTGTGGATTATGTTATCCATGCTGCAGCTCTGAAGCAGGTGCCTGCCTGCGAATATAATCCAGCTGAGGCGATCAAGACCAATATCCACGGTGCACAGAATGTTATTGATGCTGCATTGGATACCGGTGTGAAAAAGGTGGTTGCCCTGTCCACGGACAAGGCTGTCAATCCGGTAAATCTGTACGGCGGAACCAAACTGGTATCTGACAAGTTATTCATTGCTGCTAACGCTTATGCCGGAAGCAAGGATATCTGCTTCTCCATCGTTCGTTACGGTAATGTGGCCGGAAGCCGCGGATCTGTTATCCCGTTCTTCCACAACATTATCAAGAACGGCGGTACCGAGCTCCCCATTACTGATTATCGCATGACCCGTTTCTGGATCAGCCTGCAGCAGGGTGTGGAACTGGTGATCAAGGCTCTGGAAGAGTCCAAGGGTGGTGAGACTTTCATCTCCAAGATTCCTTCTTTCAAGATCACAGATCTGGCTCAGGCAATGCTGCCGGGATGTGAGATGCCGGAAGTCGGAATTCGCGAAGGCGAAAAGCTTCATGAGATCATGGTAACCGTGGAAGATTCCATGAACACTTATGAATACGACAAGCACTTTATCGTATATCCCCAGATGGTGTGGAGTGAATCCAGACGTGCTGTTCCTACTGGCAAGAGAGTCGCTGAGGGATTCTCTTATAGTTCCGGTAATAATACCGAGTGGCTGAGTGTAGAGCAGATTCGTGAATTGTTAAAGACAATTGATTTAGAAAAATAATTTTAAAAAGATCTGCCGGTATGAGAGCAGATCTTTTGCTTTTATTCCAGGGGCTTATTTCTTAAATAGCAAATCGTAGTAGGAAAATAGGCAGACTTTTAGAAAGAGGACTAGCATATGTGTGGAATTGTAGGATTTACAGGAAACAGACAGGCAGCACCGATCCTTCTGGACGGACTGTCAAAACTGGAATATAGAGGGTATGACTCTGCAGGACTTGCAGTCCGCGATGGCGATGCCCTGGCACAGGTAGTAAAGGCGAAGGGCCGTCTTTCGAATCTGGTCGAGAAAACGGACAATGGAAATGCGTTGAAAGGAACCTGTGGTATTGGACATACCCGTTGGGCAACCCATGGCGAACCCAGTCAGATCAATGCCCATCCCCATGTCTCCGGCAACTGCAGCAGATCCGGTTCCGGCGCGGTAGAATCGGAAGTCGTTGGCGTACATAATGGTATCATTGAAAATTACACGGAACTGAAAGAAAAACTGCTGAAGCATGGTTATACATTTTACAGCCAGACCGATACAGAGGTAGCGATCAAGCTGGTGGATTATTACTACAAGAAGTATAAACTCGGTCCCATTGATGCCATTGCGAAAACCATGGTGCGTATTCGCGGATCCTATGCGTTGGAGCTGATGTTCCGTGACTATCCCGGTGAGATCTGGGTAGCCCGTAAGGACAGCCCGATGATCATCGGTATTGCGGATGGGGAGACCTATGTGGCGTCCGATGTCCCGGCTATCTTGAAATATACCAGAAATGTGTATTATATAGGAAACCTTGAGTTCGCAAAGCTGACTCCGGGAGAAGCTCATTTTTATAACCTGGACGGGGATGAAATCGAGAAGCAGACTACGGAAATCAAATGGGATGCAGAAGCGGCAGAAAAGGCCGGTTTTGAACATTTCATGATGAAAGAGATCCATGAGCAGCCGAAAGCAGTTCAGGATACACTGAATTCTGTGATCAAAGATGGCAGGATAGATTTCGAAGCAGTGGGAATTACCGAAGATGAGATCAAGGGCTTTGAACAGATTTATATTGTAGCCTGTGGTTCTGCATGGCATGTAGGCATGGCGGCACAGTATGTTCTGGAAGACATGGCAGATATTTCGGTGCGTGTGGAACTTGCATCAGAATTCAGATACCGGAAAATGTCCCTGAACCCGAAGGCACTGATGATCGTGGTCAGCCAGTCCGGTGAGACAGCGGATACTTTGGCTGCATTAAGACTTGCAAAGGAAAAGGGCATTACCACTATGGCCATTGTCAATGTGGTAGGCAGCAGTATTGCCAGAGAAGCAGACAAAGTATTTTACACACTGGCAGGCCCGGAGATTTCGGTGGCAACCACGAAGGCCTATAGTGCGCAGCTTGCAGCAATGTATTGCCTGGCAGTGCAGTTTGCCAAAGTTCGTGGTAAGATCACAGAAGAGCAGTATGGTTATTATATTGCCGAACTGCTGACGATTCCGGAGAAGATACAGAAAATTCTGGAAGACAAGGAGCGCCTGCAATGGTTTGCCGCAAAGTATGCCAATGCGTCGGATGTATTCTTCGTAGGACGTGGCATAGACTATGCCGTTTGTCTGGAAGGAAGCCTCAAACTGAAGGAAATCAGCTACATTCATTCCGAAGCATATGCGGCCGGGGAACTGAAGCACGGAACCATCAGTCTGATCGAACAGGGAACGCTGGTGATCGGTGTTCTGACCCAGAACGAGTTATACGAGAAGACCATAAGCAATATGCTGGAGTGCAAGAGCCGTGGTGCATACCTTATGGGCATGACTACCTATGGCAATTACGAAATCGAAGATCAGGTGAACTTCGCTGTCTATGTGCCGAAGGTGGACGAGCATTTCATGGCCAGCCTTGCGGTGATACCGCTGCAGCTGCTGGGATATTATGTCAGTGTCGCAAAGGGACTGGATGTAGATAAGCCCAGGAATCTGGCGAAGAGTGTTACGGTGGAATAGCAAAATTGACGAAGGAAAGGACTGCGTTTTGGTCAATTCTATTTAGTTAAGACGTAAACGCTATGGAACGTTTGCTAGGAAAGAGCACGTGGACATTGTGTTTATCCGATATATGTTACTTGCAATGGAGCAGTGTCTGTACTGCAGTTCTGAGAGAAAAGAATGAAAAGAATAAATTACTATTTGGCAATGCTTATTTTTATAGTTGGATTTTTTCTAAATGACACTCTTATATGCCGGGCGGCTGCAGCAGTGCCGGAAGAAAGCAACTTTACGAACTTAATTGTGTTTGTCAGATTTGCAGGAGAAGATGAATTTATCGATAAGGAATATGAGGGGACGAGCGTCCGCAAAATTACCGACAATTCCTACAATACAGCATACTACAATGTAGCAGACTATTTTCAGACAGTATCCTCCGGCAAATTGAGAATGAACAGTGTGTATCTCTTCGATGGAGGAAATTCTTTAACGCTGTCCCACTCACGAGGGTATTATGCGAAGTATAGTGAGGACAATCAGGAAGGATATCAGGATACAAGTGAGAAATATAGTCGCATGTATGATCTGAAGGAAGATTGGTCGAATGCAGTCATGGCTGCCATAGACGCAGGTAATCCCATATCCGGTTATGATGGAACAACACAATATAGCTATGAAGATCTTGACAAAAATGGTGATGGAATTATTGATGCGATAACGATCATATATAAGAACACAACGCAGACGAATATTTCCGTACAGTGGGGTGATCCATTATGGGACTATCAGGACTATACCGGTTTAGTAACTATAAATACAGGTACGAGGACGCTGCATAGTGGGGAATACGCACAGTTGACGAATGGCTATGAGAAGGCTCCCGGAGATTCCAATGGCTATCTGTATAAGGATGCCAATGGAAATGCTATTGTATCATTGGGAAAAGTGGTACATGAGACAGCCCATATTTTTGGATTAGGGGATTTATATAATCCGAAAAGTCAGTCACCGGTATATTTTATGTCGGTTATGGGAAAACCGTTATCTCCGGTGCCACAGCTTATATCTGTGAAGGAACAGGAAGCTCTTGGCTGGTTAGGAGATGAAAATATCCCCACACTTCGAGCCGATGGAGAGTATACGCTGACGGCTTTGGGAAGCGGGGATAGCTCGGCAATTGTTGGTTATAAAATGGACATTCCGGAGAAGAACAAGACACTTTATCTGGAGTACAGAGATTTTACGGGAAATGGGAATCCATATGATTCACAGACCAAAAAACTGTATAAAGCGGATGGCTCGCAGGCCTATGGTATAAATTTGCAATCAGGTCTGGTGTGCTATCTTGTAGATACTGGTACGAGATTCCCCAGCAACATGAATTATTCAGGACCAAAGTGGAATTATGAAGTGCTGGGAGGAACCTATGACACGAAATCGGATGCAGCAGTAATAGTCGGTAAAGAAATATGGATTACGGGCCAGATAAGCATTTCCGTCACGGAAATTGAGAATCATGAATTAACATTTCGTATTACCGGAATATCGGGAGAACATGTACATACGGGAGGAGAAGCCACATGTTCTGCAAAAGCAATTTGCACTGTATGTCATCAGGAATATGGTGAATACAATCCGGGAAATCATAAGAATACCGAATTGCGTGGTGTAAAAGAAGCGACTAGCACAGAGACCGGGTACACCGGGGATTTATATTGTAAGGACTGCGGAGAGAAATTGCAAACAGGAACTGTCATCCAGAAAATGGCACCAAGTATAATCGACGGAAAAGATGCCAGAATTGATGTGACGGCGAATGAATCTGCAGTATTTCGCTCCAATGCAGCTCTTGTGGATTTTGTGCGTGTGGAATTGGATGGGAAAGAGTTAACCCGGGATACGGACTATACAGTGAAAGAAGGAAGCACGATCATCAGCCTGACGCCGCAATTCCTCAAAACATTAACGCCTGGAACACACACTATAGGAATAGTATCGGCCACCGGCACTGCAGAAACAGATTTTACTGTAATAAGCAAGACAACACCGACAGCGTCGCCCAGCCCTACGGCTACCCCGGCTGCGACAGCTACTCCGACGCTGCCCACTCCGGTTGTTGTTCCGACACCGACGCAACAGCCGGCGACAACATCATCTTCATTAGCGTCAACATCAACAAAGGAGCCGACTGGAACAACAGGTTCCTCTTCGCCGGAAAAACCGATGGAGGCAGTAGTGACTACTCCGGTTCCCACAGCTGCTCCGCAGCCAAAGACACCGGCCTTAGTCGTAACGTCGGATGCAGATGCATCACAAACCACATCTGAAACACCGGACCAGACAGTAGAACTTCAGCCGACAGAACTTCCGGAGAGCATGGCGAATGATCCGAAGGAACCCGGACAGACGGAAGAAAAGGAAGAAGCCGGAGAAGAAAATACAGGCTGGATCACCGTCGTGATTGTTCTGGGCGGTGGAGTGATTGCCGGAGCGATAGCATGGATGCTGTGGAAGAAATCTAGGTAGGGGCTGCCGAGGTCAGAAAGGTTATATACACTACAAACGCCATCGAAGAGCCTGAATGAATATTCTTGTGCGGCTCTGCCGCACAAGAATATTCAAAGACTTTTATTCACACACTCAGCCAAGGTGTAGGATTTGACGATTACATTCAAACGTATGAAAAATATTGACATTCCTCATGCAGTAAATTTTTACTTTCTCAAGTTCTTCAAACAGTAATCTATTACAAAATGCTTTAGCATTACTGCTACCCCCATTTTTCTTTTTTAGTGAAAAATAAAACCTAAAAATAAAATAAATTTAGACAAGATGAGATATAGTGTATTCCCCTGTTCTTACCGATACATATATCACCACAAAAATACAGAAAGAGAAAACAAAATGAATAACAAAAGAATAATAAAAACAATTTCTGCAATAGCCCTGTTACTATCTCTGTCATTAACTGCCTGCGGAACGCAGGACACTCAGCTATTGACAGCAACAGAGGAATCTATGCAGGAGACTGCTACACAGGAAACAGAAGCAAATACTGAGACTGCGACAGACACTGAAAGTCCTTTGGCACAGCGGGATGCCCTGGAGTGGGAGCAGCGTCTGGACTACAGTTCTGAGAGACAGGCGCAGCTGGCAGAGATCACGGTGGATCTGACACAGGATGCAGAAGAAGTACAGAGTAAGGCGCAGGTACTGTTGGAAGCCATGGCTGGAGGTGACGCAGAGACAGCAGTAGACAGTATTCTGACGGAAGACTGGTATACAGTAATGCTGTCAGATCTTCTGATCGGGCAGAGAAACTATACAGGAGCAGTGGACAACGGTGAGTGGAGAATGACGATTCTGGCGGATGAACTGGGACAGCATTGCACAGCGATTGAGTATCCGCTGGCAGATGGCAGACAATTCTATGTGCAGACAACGGATTCGGAAATCCGTTATTATGTATGTGCAGCGGAACGGACAGGCTCTTTTATCAGTGAAAGCCTGAGCCTGACAGATGGTACCTATGTAGGGTACGAGGGAACTTTGTCTTCGAATAACCGTCCGGAGGGAGCATTTACGGTACATATGGGCACCGCAGACCTGAGTAGCGGAGCAGCAGATGCTTTCCGTAACCGTAGCGCTCAGGCAGTCAGCTACGACGGAGATTTTACTGCGGAAGGAAGGCCCGAGACAGCAACCCCGGAATATCTGAGTAAAGAAGGACAGATGGCATATGCTTTCAGACAGGAAGGGAAAAATATCTATTACCTGACTATGACTGCAGAAGATGGCAATGATGCATTTGCACCAGTCCGGATGGGAATCTGCAATATCTGGGAATAGACACAGGGATATGTTTTTCAACAGGAGTTTTTTATGACACATATGAAAAAAAGTTTATTGAGTATAGCATTCTTTGTATGCGGCTTGCTGCTGTGGAAGCCTGTTCAGGCGGAGGCAGCAACACAGGTTGATAATCTGGTACTGATGGTGAATTTCAGTGATGACGGTGATAATACCTTCCAGACTAATTTTAGCAGATATCAGGAAATGTACACCGGTCCGGCATCAGAACCGAACCGGTCCGTGAGCAGATATATTTCGACCATATCGGATGGACAGGTGACGGTAAATACCTATTTCCCACAGGTGGTAAATAATGTATTCCAGCCGATCACCATTCAAGGGTCGGCATCGGCCTATCCAGATGCAGCCCATGGTGAGCAATTTGTCCAGCAGGTGATTACAGCGGCACAAAATACGAGTGGACTGTATTTCCCGCCGAAGCTGGACAGCATGCACGGTGGCGATTATATCGATAATCTGACGATTATTGTCCAGGTAGACGAGAACAATACCAGTGGTGCGTTTGGTTCCAGAAAAGCAGACTGGGGAAATAACCAGACACTGTTGTATGGCTGGCATGTGGGTGCTTATAATGTTCTTCCGACCAGTATGCTTCGCTTGGGAACTGCTTATGATCAGGGATATGCCTTGGCTTCGCACGAATTTCTGCATACGCTGGGAGCACCGGATCTGTATCGTACTGCGGGAGAGACTGGGGATCCGGTAGGTCGCTGGTGGGACCTGATGGCAGGGCCCAACTTTACTGCAAGTTATCCATTGGCGTATACGCGCCGTGAGCTTGGGTGGATGGAGATCGAAACGTTAAAAGACAGTGGGACATATACCTTGTGGCCGGCGGAAAGAACATCCGGTACCCGTGCGTATATTCTGAAGACATCCCGCAGTGATTCAGAGTTTTTTGTAGTGGAATATCGCAAAAAGCCGGAAAAGGAAAACAGGCAGGACTATGATTACTACATTCCAGAGAGCGGATTGATCGTCTATCGGGTGAACAATGCGGTCGATTATCATACAAATAAAGAAGGAAATAACTATATTTATGTGTTCCGTAAGGACACAACGGATCCGGCTAAGGCACAAGAGGATGCATATAAGGCTACAGTGGGCGGACAGTATCGCGGTTCACTGGGAAGCAGCGATCTGAATGCTCCTTATACAGCGGATACTATTTTTTATTCTGATGGCAGCAACAGTGGAATTGTGATTAACAATGTTGTTACTAAGGAAGACGGCAGCGTATCCTTTGATGTAGAGTTTCCGGTGCTTTCGGCCGACAGTTACTGGCTGCCGAAGGGGGAGAGCATCAATGGGCTCTCTTCTCCGGCAATTACCGGGGATACGACAGGAAACAGCCTGTATCTGGCTGGTGTTGTTAATGAAAATGGAAAAAATCAGTTAAAAATATATTCTTTAGAGGCTTCCGACAGCAGCTGGAAAGTAATGCAGGCTGCAGCAGATGTTGGCAGGGGATCCCAGGTGGATATTCTGAGTGCGGCTGGCAAGATCTATGTGGCTTATACGGATGCTTCGGGTTATCTGTGTGTGCTGCAGGTCTCAGCAAAAAATGTGCAGCAGATATACCGCTCTCAGACAGCAATCCATCCTCTGAGAATGGAATTGCTGTATGAGCAGGACAGCCTGTGGATAAGCTATGCAGCAGGAAATACGTTAGAGCTGATAAATGTACGGCAGCCGGATAGTTCACTTCCGCCATTGACAGTGTCGGGGTTCAGCATTTCCGGAACGAAACATTTCTTTTATGACAATAAGTGGTATGCGGTTTATTGTGATTATTTTGCACAGGGCACAGCCGGTAATGGTTGCATTGCAGTGTTGCAGGATGGATACTGGCAGAAGCTTTATACGATGGATCAACTCGGAAAAGCCAGCTATGTCGATGCATGTGTAGCAGGTGGCAAATTATATCTGGCAGCAGTGAACAATAGCAATGCGACGACAGCAATGCTTACATATGATGGACAGCAATGGGATGAAAACATACTGACGGATATTCAGAGCAGGGATGTTGTAAGACTTGTGGTAAAGGACCGGATACCATATGTCTTCTGGACGTCAGGAAATGAGAAGATACTGCAGGCAGCATATCTGAAGGATGACAGCTGGCAGAAGCTTGCGTCCACTATAGGGACAGATATCGATGGCTTTGACATCTTTTGCGGAGACAATACGTTGTATGCTGTCGGAGCTACAACCAATGGTATTGCTTCTGTGAAGACAATGAAGACGGTGGAAGGAATCCCGGATCCGCCTGTGACAGAGCCTGAAGTGGGAAATGGTAATGTTGTCCTGGCTCTTCCGGCAGGTTATGACAGTAGTGCTAAGATTTATATTGATGGAGTGGAGGCTTCCAGCACAGCGTGGCAGAATGACGAAGCCAGGCGGCTGGTGGCAATAAGCAGCATTGCCCAGTTGGGAACAACGGCGAAAACTGCAGCCGCGTATCAATATAATGCATCCGGTATCCCTACAGGCATGTATGTCTGGAGACTTTCCTATAACGGAAGCTATTATACTGCAACAGCAGTCCCGGAGTTCGAGAATCTGTTTTCCTATCATGGTTTTTCCGTGCGCTATACGGGAAATACCGGTTTGCGGTGTACCTTCGGTATTGATACGGCGAAAAAGTCACAATTGATCAGCGGCTCCGGCTTAGCAGGGTATCGTATCACGGAGATGGGAACGCTGATCATGCGACCGGATCTTCATGCACAATATCCGATGGTCTATGGAAGCAACAAATTGGGAGGCGGAAAAACATACGGTGTAATAAACGGCAAGTTCAGTGATAAAGTGATCCGGAGAGTGAATGGGAGAGACCAGTTCGCAAACGTTCTGACAAAACTTCCTCCGGAACGCTATAATACGTCGTACATCTTCCGGGCCTATGCGGTGATGGAAAAGGATGGCAGCAGTGTGGTGATCTATGGACCGGAGATGTCCCGTAGTATGTATACTGTCTGCAAACAGATCCTGAACCGCGGAGATTTTAAACCGGGAACATCCGGATATAAATTTTTGAAAAATATTGTAGACAGCGTGGAAAAGTAAAGATAGGAGCTATTCTGGATGAAAAGTAAAAATAAGAAAAACACAGTGTGGATAGTATTCACATGCATTTTTGCATTGACAACAGTAGTGTTGGCAATGGCATTGTATCGTTCCCACAGTACTCTGGAAGCTGTGCGGGTACAGCTTGCAGAGGGACAGACCAATACGATAACCGCAGAAACGAATCAGAGCCGGCAACAACTTGCAGGTGCACACAATATGCAGGCGGTTCGTGTTATGAACGGCATACTTCAGCAACAGGATGAAAACGAAAAGTGGGTGGATGTGGCACCTGTAGCGGATCTGCAGCAGGCAGATCCGGTATTGGCAGGAAGAAATAAGATGCAGGAACTGATCACACAGAATCGTGAGGCAGTACAGAATGGAACCGCTGGCGCAGAGCAGATTTCACCTTTGATGGCAAAGCAGGGTATATTGGCAGGGGCAACGCTGGCATCTGCGTCCCAGGTACAGAGTGCTGTCAATAAGACAGCTGCTCAGACAGCAAAACCGCAGACAACCGGCAATAATCCTCTGGCGGTAACGACTCCGGCAGCAACCCCTGCTCCAACGCAGCAGCCGGTAAGTAATGATAATTCATCCAACGATGATGACGATGATGATTCTTCCGATAGCGGAAGCTCAGATAGCGGCAGCTCGGACAGTGGCAGCTCCGGAGATGACACCGGTGGAGACACCTCGGATAGTGGAGACGGTGAGGACATCGGATGGACGGATGAAGTGCTGTAAAAGAGATGGGCGAAATTCTTTAACGATGTCCCACCCACGAGGGTATTATATGGAGTATAGTGAGGACAATCAGGAAGGATAATCGGTTAAAGGCAGTACTCACCAAGAATGGAATAGAGAGATGCCATCTGAGTACTAAATCTGAAACGCCAGAGCTTCTAAAAGCTCTGGCGTTTTTGAAAAGAGTATTTAAATAGGTTTTGCAAGATCTCCCACATGAGGATTGTCAAAAGGTATCTGCTCCCGGTTATCATCCTGAACAATTTCTTCCACGGTACTGCCGGCCCACATAGTCATGGACGGTGTTGTCTTACGGATTGTCTTTTTGGCTACCGGTTTCCGATATGTGACGGATGTGATGGTGCACATCTTATCCTGGACATGGACGACCTCCCCGGTACCCTTCACAAATTCCAGATATCCTAAGGATTCCCCGGTATCCGGATCCACGATCTCGTGGTCGGAAAGAGAATATACCAGAAATTTGTCCCCTTCCTGCACCCCATTAATAGAACCAACATTAAGAGAAACATCACAATTATCATCGGATACATGTACGATCTTAATCTGTTTACTCATTGGAAACCTCCTGATTTAATATTTTATAGATATAAGGCACGATATCGCTTGTTATAGTAGGGCGCACAATAATGTTATTTTTATTGTCATTAATATAAGAGACAAAATCGGAAATTTCCGAAGCGGAGACTTGGTTCTTGTTCCGCATGTCACCGGGAACGATCCGAATCTGTGCGGTTTTTCCGCCGCTGTTTATAGTTTCTACTAATCCGAATCCAATTAATTTTTCGAAATTCCCATCCTTCTTATAAAATGTAACAATCGAGTTGTATGTGATAAAATCATGTGTTTTACAAATACAGACATTGTGACTGCATTCGATGATGGATATCGTGGGAACAGCCTTATCGTTTTTGGATTCTAACCATAGCTTTGCACACATCCAGATGGCAATTAACAGAAAGAATAAAACAATAGAAAATGCCCAAAAGGGGACAGCGGCATCCGGAGGAAACAGGTAAAGTAGAATGGTGGGAATCAATCCGATGGCAAATGCAATCAGATTATATTTATCCATAATAAATTTCCGCATTTAAGATCAGGCTCCTTTCGGGATGTTTTATAAAAAGTATAACATTATCTAATGAGGGAGTAAAGTTTTTGACGGCTAAAGTGATTTCGATAAATCGAGGGAACTTAAGAATCGTGGAGCGGAGAATTGCAATTCATACCATATTATATGGAAAACGTAATTTCTGCGAATCAGAATTCCGGCACTTTATATATGAATAAATATTCCTTACAACATATCTTGAAAGATACTATCATTAATGATATAATATGAAATAACAAAGTAATCAGTAACATAGAAGGAGCATTCCTGTTAAGTAACAAATAACCGGTTTGCAAAAAATGAGTGCCACCCATAGAATAATGATTGTTAACTTGGCGGTTAATAAGAATCATTGTTCAAAGGAGACACCCACAAATGAATTATAAGCAGAATGAAAAAATCAATCAAGTAAAAGAATCAACTTTGGTAGTCGGAATCGATATCGGAAGTACAACACAGTACGCCAGGGCATTTGACTGGAGAGGCATTGAGCTTGGAAAAGTCTTTCCGTTCAGCAACAGCAGAGAAGGATTTGAATCTTTCAAAGCATGGATGCAGCATTTACAGGACAAGTATAAGAAGCTGGATGCAATCGTAGGTATCGAGCCGACAGGTCATTACTGGTTTGACCTTGGCGCTTATCTT
>ENA-OPWC01001474-OPWC01001474.1-human-gut-metagenome-genome-assembly--contig:-NODE-1474-length-15735-cov-2.029847_pt1 | contig 15735 bp, 9 predicted proteins | sample MGYA00241504_ERZ502000 | MGnify/ENA primary metagenome ERZ502000 (study PRJEB25962, sample SAMEA2042005) | human gut metagenome | biome: human gut; feature: human-associated habitat; material: faeces...
GAAGTCCTGCCAGTCCCACGTGGAGGGGAAGATGCTGCCGATGGAGATGAATCCGCCCAGCTCCTCGTACATCTTGGTTTTGGGCTGCACGATCATCTTCAGCTGGTCCCAGTAGGAGGAGATCACCTTGCCCGTCCTTTGAATACCGGCCGGAATCGCCTCCAGAAACGTATATTTCTGCGTGCGCAGCGCGAGGCCCTTGCGGATGACTCCGAGCGTGCCGTTCTCCGAGACGGGCGCTTTGAATTCAAAGAGCATGTCCCCTTCCCGCAGGACTGTCAGCAGCACCGAATCTCCGGCGTGCGCCTTCAGGTATTGGCCGTAGCCCGCAAAGTCGAGACCCGAAACGTTGTCGATGGCTACGATCTCGTCTCCCTTCCGCAACTGTGCGACGGTCGGGTTTACGACGCTGTCGATCAGAAAGGGGATGCGGGGCAGGAGGAAATGTATTTACATTTCTGATGGAGTATGAGAATTATACATTTGTTGAAGCGTTGAAATATCTGGCAGACCGGGCAGGAGTGGAACTTCCGGAGGAAGAGTATTCCAGAGAAGCAAAAGAACGTGCGGATACCAGAGCGATACTTCTGGAGATCAACAAAGCTGCAGCACAGTATTATTATATACAGCTTAAGAGCAGCCGGGGTGCGGTCGGACTGGAATATTTTAAAAAGCGTAAGCTTAGTGATGAGACCATTAAGGCGTTTGGTCTGGGTTATTCGAATAAGTACAGTGATGATCTGTACAAGTATCTGCGCAGCAAGGGCTATGATGATGAGATACTCAAGGAGACAGGTCTTGTGACGATAGATGAGGTCAGAGGCGGGCACGATAAGTTCTGGAATCGTGCGATGTTTCCGATTATGGATGTGCACAACCGCGTCATAGGCTTTGGAGGCCGGGTGATGGGTGACGGAGAGCCAAAGTATTTAAACTCTCCGGAGACAAAGATATTTGATAAGAGCCGTAATCTTTACGGGCTTAATATAGCAAGGAGCACGAGGAAAAACCAGCTCCTTTTGTGTGAGGGCTACATGGATGTCATAGCACTGCATCAGGCAGGCTTTGACAATGCGGTGGCGTCGCTTGGCACGGCGCTCACGAGCGGACATGCCTCACTATTAAAGAGATACACCAATGAGGTATATCTGACATATGACAGTGATGGCGCCGGGGTAAAGGCAGCGCTGCGTGCGATTCCGATACTCAAGGAGGTAGGCATCACAACAAAGGTCATTAACATGCGGCCGTACAAGGACCCGGATGAGTTTATCAAGGCGCTTGGCGCACAGGAGTATGAGGAGCGTATCAAAAAGGCTGAAAACAGCTTTATGTTTCAGATACGGATCATGCAGGCAGGCTATGATATGGACGATCCCGAGTCAAAAACCGCATTTTATAATGAAATTGCAAAGAAGCTGCTTGGGTTTACCGAGGAGCTTGAGCGGACAAACTATACGCAGGCAGTGTCAAGAGAGTACAGCATACCATACGACGACTTAAGAAAGCTCGTAAACAGTATGGCAATGAAGGGCGGTATCGTAAAGCCCCAGACCAAGCTTAAAAGTGGAATCAATGAGAAAAATAAAAAGGAGGATGGCATGAAGCAGTCGCAGAAGCTTCTCCTCACATGGCTCATAGAGGATAATTCACTTTTTGACAGGATAAAGGGGCGTATCAGTGCAGATGACTTTACCGAAGAGCTGTACCACAAGGTGGCTAAGGAGGTTTTTTCACAGTACGAGACCACGCATACAGTAAATCCGGCCAGGATAGTAAGCATGTTTACCGATGAGGACGAACAGCGCGAGGTGGCAGGGCTTTTCAATGCCACAATCCATCAGGTGGAGGGCAAAAATGACAAGGCAACCGCACTCAGGGAAACCGTTGTCCGTATCAAGCAAAACAGCATAGACTACCGCTCAAAGCATCTGGCACCTACAGATATGGAGGGCATGATGAGGATTATTGAGGATAAGCGTGCACTCGAAGAATTGCAAAAAATACCAGAATAAAGAGGAAAATAAAATGGCAAAGTTAACAACCGCAGAGTTTATTGACGCTATCAAAGAGTTATCTGTATTAGAGTTAAACGATCTTGTAAAAGCATGTGAGGAAGAGTTCGGCGTATCCGCAGCAGCAGGCGTTGTAGTTGCAGCAGCAGAAGAGAAGACTGAGTTCGACGTAGAGTTAACAGAAGTTGGCCCGAACAAAGTTAAAGTTATCAAAGTTGTACGTGAAGCTACAGGACTTGGCCTGAAAGAAGCTAAAGAAGTAGTTGACGGTGCTCCGAAAGTCCTCAAAGAGGGTGCTTCCAAAGCAGAAGCTGAAGAGCTCAAAACTAAACTTGAGGCTGAAGGCGCTAAAGTTACTCTTAAATAATTTAAGCGTAAATCAGAATCTATGGACGCACGGCGGGATTTCCTGCCGTGCGTTTTTTTGAACTGCGTCCATACTTTGTGGCAATAAAGTTAAAAATTGCCGGAAGGTATGGTGATGCCATGTGGTATCAAAATGTAATTGCGACCGTGGAGATAAAATTGAGAATGTGATCTATTTATACAAGACATTTACGGAGGAGTATAAGGGCTAAATATCCTCATGACAGAAAGACTCCGAGAGTACAGAAAGAGAAAACGGGAGGAACGAAAAATGCAGGTACATTCCGTTCTGGAATCTCTACAGCAGGGAATCCTGATCTGCGATCAGCACAGCAGGATTGTGTTCTTTAATCAAGTCTACAGCGATTTCATCGGCGTTCCGCTTGAAACCGCGAAAGGTCATAAAATCACGGAGTACCGCAAATCTGCCATTGCTCCGGAAGTCATTTGGAGCGGCATCCCGGTCGAGGGAATGGTGCGGAGAGAGGGAACGCAGGAATACTTTGCAAGTGTTTATCCGATCTGGGAAGAGCATCAGATCCGCGGAAGCATCTCAATTGTGACGAGTCTCGTACAGTTTGAAAAACGGGAATCAGAGGCTCACATGACGCTGGAAGAGCGGGTGCGCCGCTTTGAACGGCAGGAGATCCAAAATACGTTGTTGCTGTACGGACGGGATATGGAGGGGAAGCAAAAAGCGGCAAAGGAACTCGGAATTTCGCTGGCAACGTTATACAATAAAATCAAAGAATAAGACAGAAGGAGAATGAAATGCCGGAATTTCTGCAGCTTTGGGGCTTTGTGGTATTTTCTGTCTTTGCTGTAACAGAACTCACATAAAAGAGGGATCATGATTTCTAAAATTTTAGAAATTACGATCCCTTTTGTAGTATCTGCCCGGATATCGCATTACAATGATCTCAGATCAAAGAAAGCGAGGCCATAGAACATGAAAAAAATCAGAATCGGAAGCGGCGCAGGCTATGCGGGAGACCGCATTGAGCCGGCAGTGGAGCTGATGGAAAAAGGAAATCTGGACTACATTATTTTCGAGTGTCTGGCGGAACGCACCGTTGCGATCGGGCAGCAGGACAAAGAGAAAGATCCGTCGAAGGGTTACAACCAGCTACTCGACTACCGAATGGAAAAAATTCTCCCGCTGATGGCGAAAAACAAAGTAAAAGTCATTACCAATATGGGAGCTGCCAACCCGGTATCTGCTGCAGAATGGACGTGTGAAATTGCCAGAAAACTGGGTGTTGGTGGATTGAAGATTGCCTGTGTGACCGGCGATGATATTACAGACGAACTGGATAAGTATGAAAATGAAAAAGTGCTGGAGGATGGCACGCTGTTAAAAGAGAAAAAAGATGTTCTGATTTCTGCGAACGTCTACATGGGTGCGGAGGGCATCACAAAAGCGTTGGAAGAGGGTGCCAATCTTGTCATTACCGGTCGCGTTTCCGATCCTGCACTGACGATCGGACCGCTGGTATATGAATTTGGATGGAACATTGACGACAACCCGGATCAGATGGGACAGGCGGTTCTGGCAGGCCATCTGCTGGAGTGTGCCGGACAGGTGACAGGCGGCTATTTTGCGGATCCGGGCTACAAGGATGTGCCGGATCTGTGGAAACTTGGATTTCCGCTCATTGAGATCGACGAGACAGGCGCATTTACCGTGACAAAGGTCGAGGGAAGTGGCGGACTGGTGAGCGTGGATACCTGTAAAGAGCAGATGATCTACGAAATCCACAACCCAAAGGCTTACCTGACCCCGGATGCAACAGCGGACTTTTCAAAGGTGACGTTCCGGCAGATCGGGGAAAACCAGGTTCGCGCCGAGCATGCGACAACGCATGGAAGACCGGAAACTTTGAAAGTGAGTGTCGGCTACAAGGACTGCTTCATCGGTGAGGGTGAAATTTCCTACGGCGGAAGCAACTGTATGGCACGGGCGGAGCTGGCGGCGGAGATTCTGGAGAAGCGGATTGAACTGACAGGCATCGAGCTGGAAGAGTACCGTACTGATTTTATCGGATGCAATTCCCTGTATCGTGATGCAATTTCCAAGAAGATCGGAAGTGGAACTCCGTGTGAAGTGCGTCTCCGCGCCGCAGGCAGAACGAAAGACCGGAAAAATGCCGTTCTGCTGGCAAACGAGGTGGAGGCTCTCTATACCAACGGTCCCGCAGGAGGCGGCGGAGCAGTGAAACGGGTGTCCGAGATTGTCTCGGTCTGCTCAATTTTTGTGCCGCGCGATGCAGTAGAAGCAAAAGTTACATTCCGGGAGGTATAAGGCGATGAAATTAAAAGAGATTGCACATGCAAGAACAGGCGATAAAGGCGAGATCTCCAATATTTCGGTGATCCCATATGATGAGAACAATTATGAAATGCTGAAAGAAAAAGTAACAGAAGCACGCGTAGCAGAATACTTCCGCGAAATCTGCCACGGAAAAGTAACCCGCTACGAACTGGACGGAATCCATGCGCTGAACTTTGTCCTCGACAAGACACTCGGCGGCGGTGTCACAAGATCGCTGGCGCTGGACAAACATGGAAAGACACTCGGCATGGCATTGCTGGAAATGGAGGTTTAGGGCAATGGCAGAAGATTTTATGACGGCTGCGGTAAAACGCGTGGAGGAACAGTTTGCGAAAAGCGGCGTTTCCGAAAGCTGTGCAGCATTTGAAAGAAAAGACAGCCAGATCGAGATGCGCGATGGTGTGAAGCTGCATACAATCTATTATTTTCCAAGGGAAGGCGGATCAGGCGAAAACAAGAAATATCCCGTCATCCTGACTCGTACCTGCTATCCGGGCAACGACCGTATTCACCGTGCCTACGGTGAGGGGCTGGCGCGCAGAGGTTATGTGTATGTCTACCAGTATTGCCGCGGCAGAGAGCAGTCGGAAGGAAAATGGGAGCCAAACATCAATGAGCGGAACGATGGCATTGACACCATGGATTACCTTGTGGAGCAGCCATGGTGCGAAATCTTAGGCTATTGGGGCCATTCCTACACAAGCATGACCGGCTGGGCGTTCGCTGATGCCGCGGAGGGGAAAGTTGCCGCAATGTTTCTGGAGGACTATGGAACGGATCGTTTTGTATCAGCCTACGAGGAGGGCTGCTTCCGCCACGATATCCTGACCGCATGGTCGATGGAAAATGCGGAAAAACCAGTGAATGCTGACTATCGCGAAAGCTGCCGTTATCTGCCGCAGATTGAAGTGGACGAGGCGCTGTGGGGACAGCGTGTTCCGTCCTACCGCGAATACATCACAAGCCCGAGCCCGGATGCGGCACTCTGGCAGACGGGCTGGTGGAAACAGTTGCGGGAAATTCCATCAAAAACGAAGGTTCCGATTTATCTTTTAAGCGGCTGGTACGATCATCACCACGGCAGCAGTATGAAAACGTGGGAGCGACTGAATGAGGAGACGAAACAGCACAGCTGGCTCGAAATCGGCGCCTGGAACCACTTTTTCCAGATCTGCCTCGAGGGCAAAGAGGTGCTGCACCCGCAGAATGAAGAAATTCCAAAGATGCTGGAATGGTTTGAGCTGACGCTGAAACAAAAAGAAATCCCGACACAGCGGATCCGTGCCTATGAAATCGGAGCGGACCGGTGGATTGACATCGTATCCGACCGACTGGGAGAAGAAGGAACTGCGGGAAGCATGACGCTGTATCTGGATGAGAAAACACTGCGGGAAGACGCGCCGGAACGGGGAAAAACGAGAAACTACACGTTTGACCCGGCCACTCCGGTCGAGAGTATCGGCGGAGAAGCCCTTCTGCATACGATGCCGCAGATCGGCAGCCATCTTCAGCCGGAACCGGACTATCGTGAGGATGTCCTGAGTTTTGTATCAGAACCGTTGGAAGAAACTTTCACGCTGAACGGAAAAGCTTCCGTCCGTCTGTTTGTGGAAAGTGATTGCGAGGATACGGCATTCACCGCTAAAATCATGGAGGTAACGCCGGAAGGAAAAGCGTACAACATTCGTTCCTCGATTGCAACATTGGAGCAGGGAAAAACGGAGGCTGGGGCCTATGAGGCGGGCAGCGTGGCAGAGGTACAGATTACTATGTGGAATATTGTATACACGATTCCAAAGGGTTCCCGCATTCGTGTAGATGTTTCCTCCTCCGACTTCCCGCAGTATCATGTTCACAGCAATCAGAAAGGGCTGTGGTCGGAAAAAACGGAGAATAAAATTGCACATCAGACCATTCATATGGGCGGAAAAGCTGCTTCCTGCGTGATTTTGCCGCTGATGAAAAAACAGTGAGCCGTAACGGTAAAGCGGACATCGGGAAAAATCAAAAAGAAAAAGTAGCATAATCCATTCTTTTGTGATATAGTGGAAACACTATAGGTTTTGCGGTAAACCTAAAGAACGGCCCGCATCATAAAAACAAAATGAACAGGAGAAAAGCAATGGAGAAAAAGTGGTGGCACAAAACGGTTGGATACCAGATTTATCCGAAGAGTTTTCAGGATACCAACGGAGATGGAATCGGGGATCTGAAAGGCGTGATCCGTCATCTTGACAAAATAGAAAAGCTGGGAGCCAATGTCATCTGGCTCTGCCCGGTGTTTGCATCCCCGATGGTAGATAACGGATACGATATTTCCGATTACATGGATATCGACCCGTCGTTTGGAACGATGGAGGACATGAAGGAGCTGATCGCGGAGGCAAAAAAGCGCGGCATCCGCATCCTGATGGATCTTGTCGTGAATCATTCCTCTGACCGGCATGCGTGGTTTCAGGCGGCACTCAAAGATCCGTTTGGAAAGTACGGAAAGTATTATGTGTTCCGGGAAGGAAAAGACGGCAAAGAGCCGAACAACTGGCGGTCGATTTTTGGCGGCAGCGCATGGGAGAAAGTACCGGGATATGATAACCTGTATTACCTCCACATCTTCACAAAAGAGCAGCCGGATCTCAATTGGGAGAATCCCAAATTGCGGGAAGAAATTTATGAGATGATTTTAAAATGGATGGATCTGGGACTTGGCGGATTCCGTCTTGATGCGATCAGCCATCTGAAAAAGAATTATCAGTACACCAACCTTCCGCCGGATGGACCGGACGAGTACAATATGGCGTTCGAGTATTTCAACAATGTAGACGGTCTTGCCGATATCTTGTGTGAAATGAAGGAGCGCACCTTTGCGCCGACCGATGCGCTGACGATCGGAGAGTACGATCACATGGGACCGGAGGATGTGGAGGATGTGATTGGGGAAAACGGCAGTTTCTCGTCCGTTTTCGATTTTTGTCACACCCTCGACAATGTGCGTAACCCGAAATGGGGCAATACCGTGGCGTTGTTTGACGATTATCGCGATCAGCTTTTTGCGGCGCAGAAAATCGTGGATGGCCGCGGCATGCTCTGCAACTTTCTCGAAAACCATGACAAAACGCGCATCATCGACCGGTTCCTGATGCCGGAGGATCAGAACCGCTACAGCGAAAAGATGCTTCCGGTCACCAATTTCTTCCTGCCGGGTATTGTATTTCTGTATCAGGGACAGGAGATTGGCATGCGCGACAACCCGAAACAGTCCATTCAGGGATTCGTCGATAAACCGACCTTTGCTATTTACGACCGCCTGATTGCCGAAGGAAAAACGGATGCGGAAGCGCTCGAGCAGATCAACCGCGAGAGCCGCGAGCACAGCAGAACTCCGATGCAGTGGGATGCATCTGCTGAGGCGGGATTCACAACAGGTACGCCGTGGTTCCCGGTGAATAAAAACTATACGGAACTGAACTATGAGGCCGAGGAAAAAGATCCTGATTCCCTGCTGTGGTTTTACCGCAAAATGGTGGCAGTAAGACGACGTGAAGATCTGGAAGAAACCTTCCTCTACGGAACGCTGATTCCGGAATACGAGACGGTAAGCGGCGTTTTGGCATACCGTCGAAAGGATGAAAAAAACGATATTCTGATCTTCACAACTTCTCTCGCAGACGGCATTACACTGCCGTTTGCCGATACAATCGAAGAAGTACTTCTGAATAACTATGACACCTGCGCGGCAGGCGAGGGAACGATCCGTCTGCAGCCGTATCAGTGTCTGGTTCTGAAGGTGAAGGAATAATTGCAAAAACTAAAACAAAAACCGAAAAATCGGTCCCACAAAAGGAGAAGATCTTTTTGTGGGATCTTTTTTGTGGTACAATACAATAGAAAAAAATCTATTATGAGGTGTGGAATGGAAAGAGACAACAGAGACGAAGACATAATGATGAGAGGAACAAAACAGGAAATGCCGGGATTCCGTTTTCGGCTACTCCGGCCGGAGAAGAAACGGGAACTGTGGAATCCGGATTTTGAACTTTTATTTCTGCTTCGTGGGAGGGGAAGAGTCAGCTACGAGGACGGGGAAGTTCACAATCTCCCGATGGGATCTATCTTTGCGATCAACCGGTTTCAGATCTGTGACCTGGATCTGGACGAAGACGGACTTGCCCTGTCGCTCTGCGTTTCAGCGGAGACGATTGCTTCATTTCACATTAAGCTGCTGAAATGTGAAGTCAAATGTCAGTCGTTTTTTTATATGGAAGATCAGCAGGAAAAATTTGACTTGATCCGGCGGGATATGGCACGGATCTTTCTTGAGATGTACAAGAATAATGAGGAACAACCGATCTATATGAAAAGCCGTGTGACGGCGCTTCTGGAGGATCTGCTTTCTTACTTTACATCCGGGGAAAAGGTGGAACAGGGCCGGGGCGGACGGGAACGCCTTCAGCAGGCATCAGACTATATTCTGCAGCATTGCCGGGAAGAGATTACGCTGGAGGATATGGCGGATCATCTTTATCTGAGCCGTGCCTATATTTCACGGAGCTTTCCGCAGTATTTCGGTGTATCATTTCGGGAGTACGTGACGCAGGTGCGCCTGGCGCATGCCGTACAGGAAATGCACAGCGGCGCAACGCTGACGGAGATTGCCTATCACAATGGATTTGTCAATGAGACGGCGATGATCCGCGCATTCCGCAAATACCGCGGTATGACACCGAGCGAATACCGGAAGCAGATGGAATATACAGTAAAACAGCGTGAAAAGAAAGGAAAAGAGCGAGAAGAGGCGGCGGGAGACCATGATATTTTCCAGAGTCTCCTGCAGTATGCAGCGGTCACGGAGCAGGAGATTGAGACGACAAATGAGAGTGCCGTTTCCGTGACGGTGGCAGTAAACGGACGGAAACCAAGAGTGGCAGGCCACTGGAAGCGCGTGATCAATGCTGGCTATGCGGCAAGTGTGCTGAACCGCGAGGTGCAGGATGAGCTGGAACAGCTGGTGCAGGAGCTCGGCTATGAGCTGATCCGCGTAAAAGGAATTCTTGATGATGATATGTGCGTATTTCGGCGGAATATGTGGGGCGAGATTCAGTTCTGCTGGAACTATATTGATGAGGTGATCGATTTCATCCTTTCCACGGGAGCGAAGCCGTTGCTGGAATTCGGCCATATGCCGTTGCTGCTGGCAAAAACAGACCCGGGAAGAACGATGCGTCCGGCGCTAAGCAGCTCTCCGCGAGATCTGGCTGAGTGGCGCATGCTGATTAAAAACCTGATGGAACATCTAAGGGAACGGTATGGAATCAACCAGATGCGGCGCTGGATTTTCAACCCGTGGATCAGCGGAGACGTGCTCACGATTGATGGAGGAGATGAGTTCTTTGGGACGTGGAAAGCATCGTACGAGGAGATGAAACGTGTGAGCCCGGATCTTGTAACATGTCTTTCCTTTGGTCTTGGACCGGAGGAACATCTCAAAGCCTTTATCGAAACTATGAAGGAAAAGGAATGTGTGCCGGAAATTTTTGCATTCCGCTCGTTTGGCACGGTGATCTATGGAGAGGAAGAGGAGAAAATGAATCTGATCCAGAACAACGAGAGCATCAATATGATTGTGAGCCGCGACCCGGATTTTCTGCGGAACCGCGGGGAGAAGGTAAAAGGTCTGCTGCAGAAGGCTGGGCTTGGTGCACTGCCGGTTCTGGTGGATGAGTGCAGCAGCAACATCTGGCAGAGGGATCTGTGCAACGATACCTGTTATAAAGCGGCATGGCTGTTTAAAAATCTTCTGGAAAATGAAGAGGCGCTGCAGGGAATTGCGTATTTCTCGGTCAATGACCGTTTAGATGAAGTATTTCCGGCGCGGGAAACGTATCATGGAGGTTTTGGGCTGTTCACGATGAACGGCATTCCAAAGGCGGTCTGCACTGCGCTGCGGCTGCTCGGCAGAATGGGATCTCGTCTGGTGAAGCGTGGGGACGGCTATTTTATCAGCACGGAGCCGGAGAAAAACCAAAGCCAGATTTACCTGTACAACTATGTTCACTACGATATGCTGTACCGCTACCGCCATGCCGTGAATATTTCCCGCACGGACCGTTACCGCGTATTCAATATGGGGGAAAACCGGACCTTTTCAGTGAAGCTGACCGGACTGGAACCGGGAAAATATTGCCTGCGGCTGTATAAAGTGACGAAAGAGCACGGCAGCAGCTACGATGCGTGGGTGCGGATGGGAGCTCCGGAGCGGATGAACCGGATGGAGCGCGCGATGCTGTGCCACAGTGCGGACCCGGAATACCGTGTCTGGGAGCAGGAAACCGACCCGGAAGGCAGCCTCACGGTGCAGGAACGCCTGGAGCCGCACGAGACGGCGCTGATTGAGGTGGAGCAGATTCTGTAAAATCTTCAAAAAATTGCACTCGCGGTGGGAGAATACAGAGAAAGAGTGGAAAAAAAGCAACAATATAAGAAGATCTTGCGGTAATTCGAGTAGAAAAGGACGAAAATATTGTTTATACTGAAAACAACATAAATGCTAAATTCTACAGAAAAGAGGTATTTCAAAATGGGGAAAATATTTGATTACGATGGCGTGCCGGTGCTGCATACCACATCCGGCGATTTAAAAGGTTATTTTTATGACGGTGTTTACATTTACAAAGGAATTCCGTATGCATACGCAGACCGTTTCCAGATGCCGGTTCCGTCCAAATGGAATGGCGTAAAAGACGCAACAAACTATGGTTTTGTATGCCCGCTCCAGAATCAGGATACACCGAACGGCGAGCTTATGGTTCCGCACCGCTACTGGCCGCAGGATGAGCACTGCCAGTCCTTAAATATCTGGACAAACAAACTCGATCCGGAAGCCAAAAAACCGGTTCTCGTATGGTTCCACGGCGGTGGATACGCAGCGGGATCTTCCATTGAGCAGGTTGCGTATGACGGCGTCAGCATCGCAAAGAAAGGTGATTCGATTCTTGTTTCTGTCAACCACAGACTGAATATTTTAGGATATCTGGATCTGTCTCCGTTTGGGGAAAAATACAAAAACTCCGCAAACGCAGGCCACGCCGATATGGTAGCAGCCCTGCAGTGGGTACATGACAATATCGCCCTGTTCGGCGGCGATCCGGAGAATGTAACCATTTTCGGCCAGTCCGGCGGCGGAATGAAGGTGATTGACCTGATGCAGATTCCATCAGCAGACGGCCTGTTCCAGAAAGGCCTTGTCATGAGCGGTGTGATGGAAGGGGATCCGCTCGGCGCAGGAGAAAAAGATGGAACAGAGATTGTCACGGCAATGATGAAAGAGCTTGGCTTTGATGATGTGGCGCAGCTGGAAACCGTACCGTATCCGCAGCTTGCCGCAGCATATGCAAAGGTATCCCCGGCTATCGCACAGAATGGCGGCTACATCGGCGGCGGCCCGAAAAAGGGCGATTACTTCTGCGGAAATCCATTCGACGCAGGCTTCCGTGAGCATGCACATCAGATTCCGATGATGATCGGAACCGTATACGGCGAGTTCGCAACGTTTGCACCGGCAGCTTATGATAAGAACAAACTGACAGCGGAAGAGATTCTGGAAATCCTCAAAAAGGTTTATGGAGACAATGCCGAAAATGTTCTGGACGCTTTCAAAGAAGCATATCCGGAGAAGAACGGTGTAGATGTTCTTGCGATCGACCGCGCAATGCGTGAGCCTACCGTAAAACTTGCCAAACTGTTCGCAAAAGGCGGCGGCAAAGCATATCTCTACAACTTTGCCCTGGAATTCCCGTTCCAGAACGGCAAACCGGCATGGCACTGCTCCGACATTCCGTATTTCTTCGGCAATAGCGATCTCGTAGAAATCTGCGGAATCCCGGATGTCAGTGATAAACTGGAAAGCGAAATCTTTGGCGCCCTGCTCGCCTTTGCAAAGAACGGAACCCCGGATCACGAGGGACTTCCGCACTGGCCGGAAACAGAAGCAGAGGATGCGGATACCATGGTATTTGATAAAAAGACCGAAGTAAAACACAACTATGACGATAAAGTCTTTGCGGAAATCAACAAAGTTCTGAAGCCATGGAGCTTTATGGACATGATGACCGACAATATTCAGCATTAAAAGGAACAGTTCAATGCGGCATAAGCGGAATCTGGATCGGATTGCGAATATCCGCTTTGACAAATAAAAAAAGCCGCCTGTTTGATTTGACAAATAAAATCAAACAGGCGGCTTTTTTCTGAAAATTCAGTGTTTTCAATCACATCTAAAGTACTATTCTAACAGGGTCCTGGCGGAAAAACCAGTAAAAAACAGATTGTACTGAAAAAAATACAATCTGTTTTGTTGACACACTTGAAAAAACATGATAATCTAGAAAATGCACTATTATGGCAAGATATGCCTAAAACCTTTTGTTCAGGCATGAGCGGTAATAAATATATTATAACACAAGGGGTGACAACGTCAATGGAGAAAAACAGAATACGTCCGATACCTACCGGAAAAAGTATGCGAATGAGTTACCAGAGACAAAAAGAAGTATTGGAAATGCCCAACTTGATTGAAGTCCAGAAGGATTCCTATGACTGGTTCCTGAGAAGCGGACTCAAGGAAGTCTTTGATGACATTTCACCAATCTCCGACTACGGCGGACGGCTGAGCCTTGAATTCGTAGACTTTACACTGTGTGAAGATGACGTAAAATACTCAATCGAAGAGTGTAAACAGCGTGACGCTACTTATGCGGCACCGTTAAAGGTAAAAGTAAGATTATATAATAAGGAAAAAGACGAGATCACAGAGCACGAAATTTTCATGGGTGATCTGCCGTTGATGACAGCAACAGGAACATTCGTTATCAATGGTGCAGAGCGAGTAATCGTCAGCCAGCTGGTACGTTCCCCTGGTATTTATTACGGCATCGCACATGATAAGCTCGGAAAGAGACTGTTCTCCTGTACCGTAATCCCGAACCGTGGAGCATGGCTGGAGTACGAGACCGATTCCAACGACGTCTTCTATGTCCGCGTAGACCGTACCAGAAAAGTTCCGATCACAGTCCTCATCCGTGCACTTGGAGTAAGCTCCAATGCAGAGATCGTAGAGCTGTTCGGTGAAGAGCCGAAGATTCTTGCAAGCTTCACCAAAGATACTTCCACCAACTATCAGGAAGGTCTTCTCGAGCTGTACAAGAAAATTCGTCCGGGCGAGCCTCTCGCAGTAGAAAATGCAGAGAGCCTCATCATGAGCATGTTCTTTGACCCGCGTCGCTATGACCTGGCAAAGGTAGGCCGTTATAAATTCAACAAGAAACTTGCGCTGCGCAGCCGTATCCGCAACCAGATCCTCGCGGAGGATGTTGTAGATCCGTCCACCGGTGAAATCCTTGCAGAAAAAGGCACCACCGTTACTCTGGAACTCGCAGACAAGATTCAGAACGCAGCAGTACCGTATGTATGGATCCAGACCGAGGAGAGAAACGTAAAAGTTCTTTCCAACTTAATGGTAGATCTGAAAGCATGGGTAGATGTTGACGAGGAAGAGCTTGGCATCAACGAGAAAGTATACTATCCGGTTCTGGAAAAGATCCTGGAGGAGAATACCGATATCGAAGAGATCAAACAGGCGATCAAACGTGACATCCACGACCTGATTCCGAAACATATCACAAAGGAAGATATTTTCGCTTCCATCAACTACAACATGCATCTGGAATACGGCGCAGGAAATGCCGATGATATCGACCACCTGGGCAACCGTAGAATCCGTGCCGTAGGTGAGCTGCTTCAGAACCAGTACCGCATCGGTCTGTCCCGTATGGAGCGTGTGGTACGTGAGCGTATGACAACACAGGACATCGACGGAATTTCTCCGCAGTCCCTGATCAATATCAAACCGGTTACAGCTGCAATCAAAGAGTTCTTCGGATCTTCCCAGCTGTCCCAGTTCATGGATCAGAACAACCCGCTGGCTGAGCTGACCCACAAGCGCCGTCTGTCTGCTCTGGGCCCCGGCGGTCTGTCCCGTGACCGTGCCGGATTCGAGGTTCGAGACGTTCACTACTCCCATTACGGAAGAATGTGCCCGATCGAGACTCCTGAGGGACCGAACATCGGTCTTATCAACTCTCTGGCATCGTATGCGCGCATCAACGAGTATGGCTTCGTTGAGGCTCCATACAGAAGAATTGACAAATCAGATCCGAAAAATCCGCGTGTTACAGACGAAGTAGTCTACATGACCGCAGATGAAGAGGATAATTACCATGTAGCACAGGCAAATGAGCCGCTGGATGCAGAAGGACACTTCATCAACAAGAACGTTTCCGGACGTTATCTGGATGAGACCCAGTCCTACGAGCCGCACATGTTTGATTACATGGACGTGTCTCCGAAGATGGTATTCTCCGTTGCTACGGCGCTGATCCCGTTCCTTCAGAACGACGATGCGAACCGTGCGCTGATGGGATCCAACATGCAGCGTCAGGCTGTGCCGCTGATGATCACCGATGCTCCTGTAGTAGGAACCGGTATCGAAGCAAAAGCAGCCGTAGACTCCGGTGTCTGCGTCGTTGCAAAGAAAGCAGGAACCATTTCCTACTCCTGCTCCAACGAGATCCGCATGAACAATGATGACGGAACAAAAGATGTTTACCATCTGACCAAATTCATGCGAAGCAACCAGAGCAACTGCTACAACCAGAAACCGATCGTATTTAAAGGTGACCATGTAGAGGCCGGCGAAGTAATCGCAGACGGTCCGTCTACTTACCAGGGCGAGCTTGCACTTGGTAAAAACCCGCTGATCGGATTTATGACCTGGGAAGGATATAACTACGAGGACGCCGTTCTTCTTAGCGAGCGTCTGGTACAGGATGATGTTTACACTTCCATCCACATCGAGGAGTACGAGGCAGAGGCCCGTGACACCAAGCTTGGACCGGAAGAGATCACAAAAGACGTTCCGGGTGTCGGCGATGAAGCCTTAAAAGACCTGGACGAGCGTGGAATCATCCG
>ENA-OPWC01001482-OPWC01001482.1-human-gut-metagenome-genome-assembly--contig:-NODE-1482-length-15662-cov-3.083680_pt1 | contig 15662 bp, 16 predicted proteins | sample MGYA00241504_ERZ502000 | MGnify/ENA primary metagenome ERZ502000 (study PRJEB25962, sample SAMEA2042005) | human gut metagenome | biome: human gut; feature: human-associated habitat; material: faeces...
ATACGCACACCGGCCACTGCGAACTCACGGAACAGGATGACCGCCAGCACGATGGGCGAGCAGACGTGATCGGTGACCATGTAAATGAACGCCGCGGTGGTCAGGCACTTGTCGGCCAGCGGGTCCATGAACTTGCCGAAGTCGGTGACAAGATGATTCTTGCGGGCGAGGTAGCCGTCCAGAAAATCCGTAATGCTGGCAATGGCGAAGATGACGCCCGCAATCAGCATATAAGCCGCATTGAAGTCCGCTGTGCCATAGTGGGAGACGGCGGCAAAAATCATAAAGACGGGCACCAAAACAACGCGCATCATCGTCAGTTTATTGGGCAGATTCATAGCTTAGTCCTCCAGCCTTTCTTCCGCGTAGCCGTACAGGTCGTAGGTGTCGGAATCGGTGATGGTCACCTTATAGAATGCGCCGGTCTCCAGCGGGGTGTCCGCGGGGGTCAGCACGTTGCCGTCGATCTCGGGGCAGTCGGCCTTGGTGCGCAGCAGGTACATGCCGGTCTCGTCATCGACGCCGTCGCAGATGCACTCATAGGTATGGCCGACCTTCTCGCCCTCGCGCTCGGCACTGACCTCGGCCTGCAGCTCCATGATGTGATCGGCGCGGCGCTGCTTCGTCTCCTCGTCGATCTGGTTCGGCATTTTTGCGGCCACGGTGTTTTCCTCAGCGGAGTAGGCAAAGCAGCCGAGGCGGTCAAACCTGACGGTCTTGACAAAGTCACACAGCTCTGCGTACTGCTCCTCGGTCTCACCGGGGAAGCCCACGATGATGTCGCTGGAGAAGGTAATGCCGGGGACCTTCTTCCGGGCATACTCGATGAGTTCGAGGTAATGCTCCACGGTATAGTGACGGTTCATCTGGACGAGCAGACGGTCCGAGCCGCACTGCACCGGCAGATGCAGATGCTTGCAGATCTTCGGCTGGGCCGCGATGGTGTCGATGAGCTTGAAGCTGGCGTCCTTCGGGTGGCTGGTCATGAAACGGATGTGGTAGTCGCCCGGGACGGTGCAGAGCAGGTTGAGCAGGTCGGAGAAATCCACCTGCTCCTCGAGGCCCTTGCCGTAGCTGTTGACATTCTGGCCCAGAAGGGTGATCTCCTTATATCCTGCCTCCACGAGACTCTTGAACTCGGCGAGGATGTCGCCGGGCTTGCGGCTCTTTTCGCGGCCGCGGACGTAAGGCACGATGCAGTAGGTGCAGAAGTTGTCACAGCCATACATGATGGGCAGCCAGGCACGGAACTCGCTCTCACGGCGGATGGGGATATTCTCCACGATGACGGGGCGCTGAGCCGGCTCCATGAGCACCCGCTTGTGCTTCTGTAATTTCTGAGCGATGAGCTGGGGCAGCGTGTCGATGCCGTCCACACCGAACACGAGGTCCACGTAGGGGTAGCTCTGGCGCAGCTTTTCTACAACGTGCTTCTGGTTGGCCATGCAGCCGCAGAGGCCGATGATGAGGCCGTGCTTCTTCTCTTTCAGGCCCTTGAGAGCGCCCACGTTACCGAAAACACGCTGCTCGGCGTGCTCACGGACGGCGCAGGTGTTGAAAAGGATGAGGTCAGCGTCCTCAGGTTTGTCACACAGGCCGTAGCCGATGTCCATCAGCACACCCTTGATGCGCTCGCCGTCGTTGACATTCTGCTGGCAGCCGTAGCTGTGGACGAAGGCCAGCGGCGGGGTGTCATAGGCCAGCTTGACCAGCTCTGCCGCCGCGTTGTTATGTTCAAATGCTATGTACTCCAATGAAACCATCCTTCTCTGCTGCTGGGGACACACCTCCGGCAGCAGACATACTGATACTATAAAGAAAGCTCTTTATAGTATACCCTTTTTGGCCTTGGAGGGCAAGAGTTTATTTTTACTGAGCCTGCTTGCCGGCGCACGCCTCGCACAGGCCGAACAGCACCACGGCGCAGTCCTGCACGACGCCCTTCTGGTTGCGCACCAGCTTCATCACCTGCTTTTCGTCCACGTCAGCGTCCACGACGCCACCGCAGCAGTTGCAGTAGAGGTGGCTGTGCCAGCCCAGAGTGTGGTCGAAGCGGTCAGCCTTGCCCGGGATGGAGACGCGGCGGACGCGGCCTGCATCTACGAGACTGTTGAGGTTGCGGTAGACGGTACCAAGGCTCAGGCCGGGACATTCCTTGGCTGCGAGGTCGAAAATCTCCTCGGCAGTAGGGTGGTCGCAGAGCTGCTCCACTTTCTGCAGTACCAGCTCGCGCTGTTTGGAATAACGCATGGTCTTTCTCCTTTTTATGATGGGGTGTGTATCGGGATAAAGGCCGGGTTCAGAGCTTGTCTTCCCCCTTGATTTTCGCCCAGTAGGCCCGGGCGGCCTGTTCGGTACGGTTGTCGCCGAACGTATAGTATTTCACGTCCTTGAGCAGGTCGGGCAGATATTGCTGGTCCACCCAGTGGTTCTCATAGTCGTGGGCGTACTTGTAGTTCTGGCCCTTGACGGCAGCATCCTCGCCGTCGAAGTGCTTGTTCTGCAGCTGGCGCGGGATAGGGCCGGTGCGCCCCGCCTGCACATCGGCGATGGCCGCATTGATGGCGTCGTGGGCGCTGTTGGATTTCGGGCTGGTTGCCACGAGAATGACGGCATCGGCCAGCGGGAGCCGGGCTTCCGGCAGACCCACCATGTTGGCTGCGTCCACTGCTGCCTTGACGATGGGGATGATCTGCGGGTATGCAAGGCCCACGTCCTCACAGGCGCAGACCATCAACCGGCGGCAGGCCGAGGGCAGGTCGCCGGCTTCCAGCAGACGGGCCAGATAGTGCAATGCCGCGTCCGGGTCAGAGCCGCGCATGGACTTCTGGTAGGCCGACACGATGTCGTAGTGGTCGTCGCCGTCCCGGTCGTACCGCATGGCCGTGCGGCGGGTGACCTGCTGTATCATCTCGAGGGTGATGTGCTTTCCGGTTCCGTCCACGGGGGCCGCCGTCACCACGAAATCGAGACACCCCAGCGCCTTGCGCAGGTCGCCGCCCGCACTCTCGGCGAGGTAGGCGCAGGCGTCCTCGTCCATCACGACAGGCTGTGATTCCGACTCCGAGAGCTTTTTCAGGGCGTTGCGGATGCCCCGCTCCACATCGGCGGCGGAAAGGGACTTGAACTCAAATACCGTACAGCGGGACAGCAGTGCATTATAGATGTAAAAGTAAGGGTTCTCGGTGGTGGATGCAATGAGGGTGACAGAACCGTCCTCGATGCACTCCAGAAGGCTCTGCTGCTGCTTTTTGTTGAGGTACTGTATCTCGTCGAGGTAGAGCAGGATGCCCCCTGCCCCGGCCAGCGTGCCGATGTCCTTCAGCACTGCTTTGATGTCACCGGTGCCGCAGGAAGTGCCGTTGAGCTTATGGAGGGTCATGCCGCTGTTCTCGGCGATGATGCGGGCAACGGTGGTCTTGCCCGTGCCGGAGGGGCCGTAGAAAATCATGTTGGGGATACGTCCGCTCTCGATAGTGCGGCGGAACACCTGTCCCTCGGCCAGAAGATGCTGCTGGCCGCAGACATCGGCCAGCGTTTTGGGGCGCAGACGCTGCGCCAGCGGTTCGTTCATAGGTCTTCCCTCCAAAAATGATCATGAGAATCCTTCTCTTTTATAGTATAGCGCATTTTACACGCCGCGGCAAGAGAAATAATGAAAATGATTCTCAGATAAACGACAAAGCATTTACAAATTTCGCAAAACATGATATGCTTGTGCCATTCCAATCAAGAAACGAGGGGAAATGTATGCGTGGAAAGAATGTCTCCGCCGAAGACCTGACGGCCAAAAAAGAGCTGGCTCTGGAGGTCATCCGGCGGCTCAAGGCGGAGTATCCTGACGCAGGCTGCACGCTGGACTACGACCACGCCTGGCAGCTGCTGGTGAGCGTCCGGCTGGCGGCCCAGTGTACCGACGCCCGGGTGAATATCGTGGTGCAGGACCTGTTTGCAAAATATCCGTCGGTGGCCGCGCTGGCCGAGGCAGAGCCCGAGGACATCGAAGCCATCGTCAAACCCTGCGGGCTGGGCCGCAGCAAGGCCCGGGACATCTCAGCCTGTATGCGGATGCTGCGGGACAAGTACGACTGCAAGGTACCTACGACCTTTGAGGAACTGCTGGCACTGCCCGGCGTGGGCCGCAAGAGCGCAAATCTCATCATGGGCGACGTGTTCGGCAAGCCCGCCATCGTCACCGACACCCACTGCATCCGCCTGTGCAACAAGATCGGCCTTGTGGACGGCATCAAGGAACCGCAGAAGGTGGAGATGGCGCTCTGGAAGATCGTCCCGCCCGAAGAGGGCAGTGATCTGTGCCACCGTTTCGTGATGCATGGCCGGGCCGTCTGCAATGCCCGGAAGCCGGAGTGCGAAAAATGCTGTCTTTCGGACATCTGCCGCTACGCGCGGGAGGAAGCATCCAACGTCTGATTTTACATATTTCAGGAGGTTTTTCTTATGTTTAGTTTTATCTTCAGTCTTCTCATCGGTGCGCTGGCCGGTTACATTGCAGGCCGCATCATGGGCAGTGAGACCAGCGCCCTGCGCAACATCGTGCTGGGCATCCTGGGCAGCTTTGTGGGCGGCATCCTCTTCGGCCTCGTGGGCCTGTCCGCTACCGGCCTCGTGGGTGAGATCATCGTCTCGGTCATCGGAGCCTGTGTCTGCATCTGGGCTGGCCGCAAGCTGTTCAAGTAAGCAGTCCATCTTGAAAATGCCACAGCTTTCAGGGGTGAAAGCTGTGGCATTTTCGTTTCTGACCGATGTCATTTTCTCTCGAACTATGCTATAATAGGGTCTGTGTTTGAAATTGGAAAGGAGCTTTTCTCATGGAAACTACGCATGAGTCGTCGAAACAGACTCTCTGCTCCGCACAGCCCGCCAAACCCTACGCTTTCAGCCGCAAGGTGTTCTGCGAGGGGATGCGGGACGGTGTGCCGATCGCGCTGGGGTATTTTGCGGTGTCGTTCTCGCTGGGCATCGCGGCCCGGACGGCGGGCTTTACACCCCTGCAGGGCTTCGTGGCCAGCCTGCTCAACAATGCTTCGGCCGGCGAGTACGCCGCCTTTGCCCTCATTGCCAGCGGCGCGACCTATCTCGAGGTAGCCATCATCACCCTCATCGCCAACGCCCGCTATCTGCTGATGAGCTGTGCACTGGCCCAGCGGTTCGCCCCTGGTACGCCGTTTTTCCACCGGCTTATCATCGGCTATGACGTCACTGACGAGCTGTTCGGCATTACCATCGCCCGGCCGGGTTATCTGAACCCCTTCTACACCTACGGCGCCATCGCGCTGGCCGCGCCGGCGTGGGCTTCGGGTACGGCGCTGGGCATCATCGCGGGCAATCTGCTGCCCCTGCGGGCCGTCAGCGCACTGAGCGTGGCGCTCTACGGCATGTTCCTCGCCATCATCATTCCTCCGGCCCGGAAAGATAAGATCGTGGCCGCGCTGGTGGCCATCAGCTTTGCGCTGAGCTTTGCCTGCACCTATCTGCCGGGCATTTCCGCCCTGTCGGACGGCACCCGCACCATCATCCTGACAGTGGCCATTTCCTGCGCAGGTGCGCTGTTATTCCCCGTTAAAACCCAGAGTGAGGAGGCTGAACAATGATTCGCAGCAACTGGCTTTACATCGCAGTGATGTTCGCCGTATCCTACACCATCCGCATCCTGCCGCTGACCCTCATCCGGAAGCCCATCAAAAACCAGTTCATTCAGTCGTTCTTGTACTACGTCCCTTACGTCACTCTGGCGGTCATGACCTTCCCGGCCATCGTCAACGCCACCCAGAGTCCGGCAGCTGGTGCGGTGGCGCTGGTGGTAGGCATTGCGGCGGCATGGTTCGGAGCCAGCCTGTTCCAGGTGTCGGTGGCCTGCTGCGCCGTTGTCTTCGTGCTGGAACTGTTCCTTGTTCACTGAGGTGACTGCCCTATGAAACGAGTCCTTGTAACCGGCGCAGGCGGCTTTGTGGGCGCGCGCATCCTCGATATGTGGCGGGGGCAGTTTGCGCTCTGTGCCTTCCCGTCCGACACCCTACGCACTGCCGACGAAAACGCGGTGCTGCGCTTCATTTTGAAGGAGCACCCGGACGTCATCGTCCACACGGCGGCTCTCTCCAACACCCAGTACTGCCAGCAGGAGCCGGAGGACTCCTTCCGCGCCAACGTCCTGCTGCCCGAGTGGGTGGCGAAGGGAGCAGAGGAGGTGGGCGCAAAGCTGCTCTCCTGCAGCTCTGACCAGGTGTATGCAGGCGTGACGCAGCGGGGGGCGCTGGCGGAGACGCTGCCCCTCTCCCCTTCCAACGTCTACGGACAGCACAAGCTCGAGGCCGAGGCCCGGGTGCTGGCCCACTGCCCGGATGCTGTGGCACTCCGTCTGCCCTGGATGTACGACCTCCCGGGCTATCATCTGCCCATCCGGGGCAACCTGCCGCTGAACATCCTGAGAGCGGCAAAGACCGGTGAAGTGCTGCGCTTTTCGCGCAATGACTACCGGGGCGTGGGCTATGTGCGGGAGGTCATCGAGAACCTCGTCCCTGCGATGGAGCTGCCCGGCGGCGTCTACAACTTCGGCAGCGAGTGCGACGGAGATATGGTCGAGACTGCGCGATGCTTCGCCAATTTACTGCAAGTAGATGTAAAGATCGAGGAATCCGATCTCACCCGCAACCTCGCGATGGATACCGGGAAGCTCCGGGCTCAAGGCATCGAGTTCTCCTCAACGTGGGGCGCACTTCGGGTGTGTCTCGGAGATTACCGACTTGGATATTTGATGTAAAAAAGGGAAGGGACTGCCCAAGGCAACCTCTTCCCTTTTTATTATTTCCACAGATTTGCCGCGATCAGCTCCAGCACACTTCCCGCGATGCAGCGCGCCTTATCGGAGATGAGGAAGCAGTTTTCCAACTCCTCCCGGCGGGGGTCCACGTCAGCCACCTTGAAGCCGGGCGTGACGGGGTAGCCATCCCGCAGCAGACCGCGCAGGATGCCCGCGATGCGGGTCGTCACCGGAGTGCGGATGCCGTCCGGCGTTTCGATTTCCGCGATCGTTTCACCCGCCGACACAATATCTCCGATGGCACATACATTCCGGAAGATACCGGCCTTTTCTGCGTGGATGACACGCTCAGCACCATAGCCGCCGATGACTCCGGGGATGCCCGTGTTGGGGATGGCCGCACCCTCCCGGATGATACGGCCCAGACGGTGGCCGCGCTTGGTCTCCACCACGAAATCAACATCCACACCGGCGGTAAAACCCGGGCCGAGCGCGATGGTCAGCGGAGCCATATCCCGCGTCGTTCCAAGATTTTTCTTTGCAAGGATGGCATCAACGAGCGCGGCAGGCTGCACCTGCGGGATGAGCTCTCCCTTCGGGTCCACCATCACCGGCACGTCGCCGCGATGCCAGACCACAACGGCCTCATCCAGCGTTTTTACAAGGGCAGCGCGCATTCCCTCCACGACAGCCCCGCCCTCATACACGGCCTCACTCACCGAGACCTGGCGGCGGATGGCGGCAGGATGCTCTGCTTCGAGCACAAGCACTTTCAATCCCGCCGACCACAGCCGATGGATGGTGCCGGTGGCGAGGTCGCCGCCGCCGCGCACCAGGATGACGTCATCACGCTTCATTATTTTCTTCCTCCTTGAGCAGCTGCAGGAACACGTTCATCGAGCCGCCGCAGGCAGCCAGCGCCGCATCGTCCTCTTTTGCGCTGGCCGAATACTCTGCCAGCTGGCAGGGCGCAGCCTCGCCCGCCTGCATTTTTGATGCAAGCTGCTGCACACGGTATTCCATAATGCCGCCGCCCACACTGCCCACGGATCTGCCGTCCGGCAGCACCAGCATCTTTGCGCCCACCTCCCGGGGGGTCGAACCGTGGCGGGAAACGATGGTCACGAGGACAGGAGCCTTCCCCTGTCCCGTGCAGGCATCCAGCGCATTCAGCAGCTCAGGCGGGAAGCCTTCCGTCTGCTGACAGCCATTTTTCACTTCAACGATCTCCGCGAGGATGGATAGTGCAATTTCCTGCGCTGTCTGCGCCTTGATGGCGAGGCCGATGGGGGCGTGGAGTGACTCAGCCTTTTCCGGGGCAGTTCCGGCCTCGATGAGCTGGCGGCGGACAAGGGCCGACCGGCTTCGGCTGCCCAGCATACCAACGTAGGCAAATCGTTTCTTGTATATTTCGGTAAGGCATTCCACGTCGAAGGAGTGGGCGCGGGTGGCGACAACAAAGTAGGTCTCCGCACTGCCCTCCACCTGCGTGAGATTTTCGGCATAAGGACCGCAGAGGACCTTTTCGGCCCCGGCGCGGCGAAGGGCGTCAGCGTAATCTGGCCGCTCCTCGAGGCCGGTGACGGGCAGGCCCAGCATCACGGCCAGCCGGACGACGGACTCGGCCACATGGCCTCCGCCGCAGATGACGAGCCGGGGCGCGCCTCCGAATTTCTCGACGAAGATCCGCTTATTTTCCAGAGTCAGGATGCCGCTTGCACCACATCCGGCCAGCGCCGGGAGATTCCGGGCCAGCAGCCCCTCCGGTCTTGCGGGCCAGACGGGTACGCCTTCACAAAGAAGAAGCCGCGCTCCGCTTTCCGGCCCTTCCAGTACGGAGGCCAGCGTATGCTGCCCCGGTGTGCTGCGCAAAGCGCCCAAAAACTCACGAATCGACATAGAATTTCTCCATTATGGTTTATTGCTCCACCGGTGTGGCAGCATCGTAGCCCGCATCGTTCAGCTGAGACTGCCACGCCTGCCAGTCCTCGGGCAGCATCCGCCAGCCGAGCCCGCAGCCTGCCGTGATCTCACTGGGCAGCGGGATGAGCCGCCCCGGGATACCCCGGGCGGCACACTCTTTCTCCCAGCCCATCGCACGGGCAGTTGAGGCAAACGAAAGAACGATATATTGTCTTTTTCTGCGCATATCAACCCTCCTCGGCCAGCTCACAGACCGCCTTGGCGGCTTTGAGCACCTCGGTCTCTGTGTTCTGGTGGGAGAAGCTGAATCGCACCATCCCCTGCTCCACGGTGCCGAGGGCTTTGTGGATGAGGGGCGCACAATGAGCGCCCGCCCGGACACAGATGCCGTAGTCCTCCCAGAGGATGTCGGCGGCACGGGCTGCGTCCGCATCCCCGAAGTTTAGGGAGACGATGGGCGCACGGTCTGTTTCGTCGAAACTGCCGTAAATTTTCACGTCGGGAGCATGGACGATTTTCTCATAAAACAGGCGTGTCAGAGCCATTTCTTTTTCATGCAGAACCTCGACGCCCTGCGAAAGTATCCACTCCACACCTGCCCCGAGGCCCGCGAGACCGGGAACATTCAGCGTCCCCGCTTCCAGCGCTGTGGGCATTTGAGAAGGATGCGTTTCGTCGAAACTGTGGATACCGCTGCCGCCCACCACAAGGGGGGTCATGGTCAGCCCGGGGCGGACATACAGCCCGCCGGTCCCCTGCGGACCCAGCAGTGCCTTGTGTCCGGTGAAACAGAGAACATCCACCCCCAGCGCCTGCACGTCGATGGGTCGTGCGCCTGCGGTCTGGGCTGCATCCACGACAAGCGTAAGACCGTGCTTTTTTGCAAAAGTGGAGACGAACGCAAGGTCCGTAAGATTGCCTGTGACGTTGGAAGCATGCGTCACCACGACAAGACGGGTATTGGGGCGGAGAAATTTTTCGAACTGCTCATACCGCAGCCGCCCGGTGTCGTCCACCTCCACAAAACTCACTTCTGCCCCCTGCTCCCGCAGGCGATAGAGCGGCCGCAGCACTGAGTTGTGCTCGCAGACCGTTGTGATAACATGGTCGCCGGGGCGGACGAGGCCGCAGAGCGCTGTATTGAGCGCCTGGGTCACGTTGGCCGTGAAAGCAATGCAGTCCGGGCTTTCCGCATGGAGAAGTGTTGCAAGTGTCTCACGGGCATGGTAGACGATACGGGCCGCGTGAAGGGTCGGCTCATGCGCCCCGCGGCCCGGATTGCCCGCATGTTCCAGTGCATCCAGCATAGCCTGGCCCACGCAGGGCGGCTTTTGCAGGGTGGTAGCGGCGTTGTCGAGGTAGATCACGGCTTGACCACGTTCCCAGCGTTCAGCATCTTCTCGGCGATAACGTACATATTCGTCACACCGCCCACGGCCAGCTTCTCGGTCAGGCCGTAGAAGTTCAGGCAGGTGCCGCAGGTGAGGATCTCAACGCCCTCAGCCTCCAGTGCCTTGAGGTCGTCCAGCATGGGCGAACCCTCGCAGGTGAGGTGCGCACCGCCGTTATAGAGGAGGATGGTCTTGGGCAGCTTGTCCTGCTGGGTCAGCGAGAAGATGAAAGCCTTCAGCAGGGTCTTGCCCAGCTCCTCAGCACCCTCGCCCATCTTGTCGGACGCGATGACCACCACCGTATCGGTGCGGGCATCCGGGATGCAGGTTTCTGCTTCTGCCTGCTGTTTCTCTTCGCCCAGCACAGCGGTATCCGCAGCAGGCGTGTCCTTGATGGTAAAGCGGACACGGTATTCCTGTTCGGCCAGTTTTTCGGAGCTGGACAGATAGCCCTTCTGCTGGGCCATCTTGGTCAGGTTCTGGACAGCGATCTCATTGTCCACCAGCACTTCCACCTCGCCGGGGCCGCGCAGCTCTGCAATGGCCTTTTTGGCCTTGACCACGGGCAGCGGACAGGCATCTCCACGGGCATCAATCTTGATCATCGGTTGTTCCTCCCTCATTCGTATGTTACTGTGATCTCCGGTGTCTGCTTTTCCCCAATGGTGCCCACGATCTTTGCGGGCAGACCCGCTGCCTGCAGCTCTGCTTCCAGGGCAGCGGCATCCTGCGGGGCCACGGCAAACAGCAGGCCGCCAGAGGTCTGGGGATCAAACAGGATCTCTTCCATCGGGAAGGGCACTTTCTCAAACCGGACAAAGGGCCCGGTATGATTACGGTTGCGCTGACCGGCGGCGGTGTACAGGCAGGCATCTGCGGCCTCCCACGCACCGGGCAGCACCGGCACCGCATGGGCATCGATGACGCAGGAGAGCTTTTCCCCCATCATCTCGTGCAGATGGCCCAGGAAGCTGAACCCGGTCACATCCGTGGCGGCGTGCACCTCGTACCTGCGTGCGATCTCTGCCGCCGTTTTGTTCAGGGTGGTCATGGAACGGACGGCTGCATCCATCTGTTCCGGAGCGGCTTCGCCCACCCGGTTGGCGGTGCAGATCAGCCCCACGCCAAGCGCCTTGGTCAGAAGGAGCTTGTCGCCCGGGCGGCCGGTATCGTTGGCCGTCAGGCGGTGCGGGTCTACAAGACCGGTCACCGACAGGCCGTACTTCACGCCGGTATCGGCAATGGAGTGCCCACCCGCCAGCGTGCCCCCGGCTTCGGCCACCTTTTCGGCACCGCCGCGCAGGATTTCCCCCAACACGTTCAGATCCATGCCCTCGGGGAAGCAGACGAGATTCAGTGCCGTTTTGACCTCACCGCCCATGGCGTAGACATCGCTCAGGGCATTGGCCGCGGCAATCTGCCCGAAGGTATAGGGGTCATCGACCATCGGCGGGAAGAAATCCACCGTCTGCACCAGGGCAATGTCCTCGGTAATGCGGTAGACGGCAGCATCGTCCCGGCTGTCGTAGCCAACCAGAAGATCGGGGTCTTTTTCGCCCCGGGGCAGCTTTTCCAGAATGCGGCTCAGTACCCCGGCACCCAGCTTGGCGGTGCATCCGCCGCCGGTGCAGAAGACAATGGGGCCTTGTTCTGCCATTTCATGCACGCTCCTTTTCATCAAAATAAGTCAACACGCCCTGCACCTCATATTTTTCGCGCAGGAGCGCGAGGGTCTGTTCGCCTGCGGCAATGCGGGCGGGGTCATCCGCCTGATTGAGCACCACAGAAAAACGGCGGTCCCCCACCAGTTTTCGTCCCCCCTGCTCGCTGGCCAGCATCCTTGCCAGCAGTTCCGGGGTCAGAAGCGTTTCGGGGGCAGTGCCCAGCAGGGCGCAGGCCTGCTCCAGCCGGAAGCAGACCTCCCGCAGAGGTCTGCCCAGCGCGGACAACCCGGCCACGGCCAGCACGATATCGCTTTCCGGCAGCAGCACCGGTTCATGGGCCGCCGGAACTTTGCAGGGCATCCGTTTTGCACCGTCCGCTTCCAGAAGAACCATATCCGCCTGTGCCATCCAGCGGGTCAGCTGCTCCGGCGGCAGGGCGGTCAGCTTGCCCTGCTCTGCCGGGACACCGGCCACGGCATATTGCCCTGCCGCCCAGAGGGACGCAAGAGCAGCCTCATCTGCGGCATAATTCTCCCCGGGCTGCCGGATGTGGGTGGTGGTGCTCACCAGCACCCGCCAGCCTTTGGCGGCACAATGCCGGGCAAAGGCATAGAGCAGGGTGGTCTTTCCGCCGCCGCCCACCAGCGAGACCACATGGCCCTTTTCAGCCAGAAACGGAAATTGTGTTTCCGAAAGCATCAGCGGTTCTCTTCCACCGCCATAGCGACCTGCTCCGGGGTGATGGGCAGCTCGTAGAAGCGGGTGCCGATGGCATTGTAGATGGCATCCGCGATGGCGGGCAGCGGGGTGTTGATGACCACCTCACCGATGGATTTTGCACCAAACGGGCCGTTGGGCTCGTAGCTGCTCTCAAACTCCACCCGGATGTGGCCGATGTCCACACGGGCGGGGATCTTATACTGCATAAAGGAATTTTCCATCGGCCAGCCCTTGGCATCATAGGTGATGTTCTCGGTCAGGGCCATGCCGATGCCCTGCAGGATGCCGCCCTCGGTCTGCACACGGGTCAGGTTGGGGTTGATGGGGGTGCCGCAGTCCACACAGGCGGCATAGTCCACCACCTTGACCTCACCGGTCTCCTTGTCCAGCTCAATTTCAGCCGCGCCGACCATGTAGGGCGGGGGCGAAAGGGGCGAGGTGTGGGTCTCGGTGATCTCCAGCGGCACCATGTGGCCGAACTGGGAGGCGAAGGCCACCTCAGAGAGAGAGACCCTCTTCTCCGGGTCTGCGTTCAGGGAGACGAACTTGCCGCCAAAATCCACAGCATCTTCGGTCGTCTGGAGCAGCTCCGCGCCCAGCTTGCAGATCTGGCCGCGCAGCCGCAGGGCACACTTCTCCACTGCCTTGCCGGTGACATAGGTGGTAGAGGAAGCGTAGGAGCCGGAATCATAGGGCGAGGTGTCGGTATCCGCGCCAAAGACGGTGATATTGTCCAGGTCACAGTCCAGCACCTCGGCGGCGATCTGAGCCAGCGTGGTGTCACAGCCGGTGCCCATATCGGCAGCGCCGATGATGAGGGAGTAGAACCCGTCATCGTTTACCTTGAGCGTTGCACTGCCTACGTCCATGCCGGAAATGCCGGAGCCCTGCATGGCCATGCCCATACCCACGGCGCGCACCTTGCCATTGCCAAGGTCGCGCACAGGGTACTTGTTGTCCCAGTCGATCATCTCGTGGACTTTTTTCAGGCAGCGGTCCAGCGCGCAGCTGGTGTTCACAGCGCCGTAATAGGCGGGCATTACATCGCCCTCTTTGACGATGTTCATTTCGCGGATCTTGAAGGGGTCCATGTGAAGTCTGGCGGCCAGCTCGTTGACGGCAGATTCCACTGCAAACAGGCCCTGGGTCGCACCATAGCCGCGGTACGCACCGGCAGACATGTGGTTGGTGTAGACCACGTCGCTGACAAAACGGAAGGCCTCAGCCTTGCCGTACAGCGGGATGGACTTGTGACCGGAAAGGCCCACCGTTGTGGGGCCGTGCTCACCATAAGCACCGGTGTTGGACAGGGTGTAGAGGTCGATGCCCTTCACGATGCCGTCCTTGGTGGCACCCAGACGGACGTGCATCTCCATCTCGTGGCGGGGCGAAGATGCGGTCTGGCTCTCTTCGCGGGTGAAGATCAGCTTACAGGGCTTCTTGGTCTTCCAGGTAACAAAGGCCGGATAGATGGCCGAGACCGCCGTCTGCTTGGCACCAAAGCCGCCGCCGATGCGGGGTTTGATGACGCGGATCATGGATTTGGGGATGTGCAGGGCGTTTGCCACATTGCGGCGGGTATGGAACACGATCTGGGTCGAGCTGAGGATGTTCAGCCGTCCGTACAGATCCATCCAGCAGCAGGTGCGGAAGGTCTCCATCATGGCCTGCTGACAGGCCTTGGTGTGGTAAACACGGTCGATGACAACATCGCACTTTGCCAGCACGGCATCGATGTCGCCGTCGCCGCACGCATCGTGGGCACAGAGATTGCGCTTGTTGTCGGCACCCACGGGGCTCAGGCTCTCCCAGTTGTCCTCCGGGTGCACCAGAACCGGGTTGTCCTTGGCGGTGTGGAAGTCCAGCACCGGCTCCAGTACCTGGTATTCCACCTTGATGAGCTTGAGGGCCTTGTCCACGCACTTTTCGTCCTTACCGGCCACAATGGCCACCACATCACCCACGAAACGGACGTGGCGGTCGATGACCAGTCGGTCACGGGGGCTTGCCTCCGGGAAGGTCTGACCTGCCTGGGTGTAGCGGGGCGCATCCTGCGGCACATCTTCCCAGGTGAAGATGGCTTCAATGCCGGGCACCTTCTTGGCCACAGTCGTGTTGATCGTCCGGACCATGGCGTTTGCATGAGGCGAGCGCAGCAGCTTGACGATCAGGCAGTCTGCCGGGGCCAGATCATCCATGTAAACGGGCTTGCCGGTCACAAGCTGCATGGCATCCTTTTTGCGGAATGCTTTGTTGACGTTTTTCATTCGGCACCCTCCTGTTTTGCTTTTTTCCAGGCGAGGAAATTCTGGATGCCCCGCAGCTGGCCCTCGTAGCCGGAGCAGCGGCAGAGGTTGCCCGCGAGATATTCCTTGATCTCCTCCTCAGTGGGGTATTCCTTTTCCCGGAAGAGGGCGAGAGCGTTCATAATAAAGCCCGGGTTGCAGAAGCCGCACTGCTCCGCACCCTGATCGGCGATAAAAGCACCGAACTCAGCAGCCTCCTCCTGCAGGCCCTCCAGCGTGGTCACCCTGTGGCCGTCGGCACGGGCTGCCAGCACAGAGCAGGACAGCACCGGCACATCGTCCAGAAAGACGGTGCACAGGCCGCAGTTGGAGGTCTCACAGCCGCGCTTGACACTGTAACAGCCGTGTGCGCGGACAAAATCGATGAGCAGGGTGTCCGGTGCGGCCTCTGCCGTGACTTTGGTTCCGTTCAGAATAATATTCACCTGCATCTTGTCTCACCTGTTCCCTTCCAATTTCAGCACTGCGCGCTTGACCAGCACCCCGGCCAGATGATTGCGGTATTCCGCACTGCCGCGCATGTTGCTCTCCGTCCGGATGTTTGCCCGCACCTCAGCGGCAAAGCGGGCGGCGGTCAGCTCCGGCGTTTCGGCGGCATTGGGCTGCAGGGTATACAGCACTGCCTTGCCGGGCCGGGCACCAATGGCGACCCGGAAGCCCCCGGCCGTTTTCGCGGCGGCACAGGTCAGCACCGGGAAATCCGTCTGGCTGTTGCGCACCGACTGATAGCAGAATGCTGCCTGCTCCTTCGGCACGATGACCCGTACCAGGATATCCCTGTCGTACGGGCGCTGAGCATACTCCGAAAGCGGCACGATGCCGCCCTTGTAGAGCTCCACCGAAGCGTTCAGGGCCAGGAACATGGTCAGAACATCGGAAA
>ENA-OPWC01001486-OPWC01001486.1-human-gut-metagenome-genome-assembly--contig:-NODE-1486-length-15596-cov-1.963902_pt1 | contig 15596 bp, 11 predicted proteins | sample MGYA00241504_ERZ502000 | MGnify/ENA primary metagenome ERZ502000 (study PRJEB25962, sample SAMEA2042005) | human gut metagenome | biome: human gut; feature: human-associated habitat; material: faeces...
ATGTTCATGGGAGGCATTATTCCAGGTGTATTTCTTGGAATCGTGCTTATGGTATTTTCCTATTTTGTGGCATTGAAAAAAAATTATCCTAAAGGTGAAAAGTTTTCACTTAAAATTGCAGTAAAAGCATTTGTTGATGGAATTTGGGGAATCCTCACAATTCTTATTGTAGTAGTAGGTGTAGTTGCGGGGGTTTTTACAGCGACAGAGTCTGCAGCAATTGCATGTGTCTATTCTATTATTGTCGTATTGTTTATTTACAAATCTGTTTCTATAAGAGAGCTGTTTGGGGTGTTTAAGAAGAGTCTTAAAACGCTGGCAATGGTAATGGCTTTAATCGGGGTATCATCAGCTTTTGGATGGGTAGTTTCTTATTTACGTATACCGATGAAACTTACTAATTTTATGATGAGTATATCTTCGAATAAAATAGTTTTGTTGTTATTAATTAATTTACTGCTGCTGGTTATGGGTGCGTTGATGGATATGATCTGTAGCATTCTGATTATTACACCGATTATTCTTCCAATTGTAGCAGCCGTTGGTGTTACACCTCTTCAGCTTGGAGTAATCATGATTTTTAACCTTGGAATTGGTCTTATGACACCGCCGTTTGGTGTATTACTCTATGTGTGCAGTGCGATAAGTGGAAGAAATATTGAGCAATTGGTAAAAGCAAGTGTACCATTTTATATTGTAATGTTTGGTGCCCTGTTAGCGATTACTTTTATTCCACAGCTTACAACTTTTCTTCCTGGAATACTATTTGGCTGACAGGAGGGAATGCACATGATTATAAGACGTACAAATTGTCAGAAAAATAAAGAGATTACATATGATACGGTAGTAGTTGGTGGAGGTATTGCTGGTGTATCAGCTGCAGCATCAGCTGCTAAAAATGGAAGTAAGACATTATTAATTGAAAGTGCTACTTTTTTGGGTGGCGTTGTAACAATGGGACCGCTGGAGGCATTAATGACGCAGTATGATGCTGATCGGAAAGTTATTGGCGGAATTGCTGATGAATTACTTGAATTAATAAAAGCGCAGGATAGGCAGGCTGAAAATGTAGATGATACAACAGGATATTGTAATAAAATTATTCCGTACCAGTCGGAATGTATGAAATATGCAATGTTATGTCTACTGGATAAGTATCAAGTTGATCTTATGATGGAGACAATGCTTGTAGAGGCAAATGTTAAAAATCAGGTTCTTGTCAGTATAGAAATACAAACGAAAAGAGAACGGCTTACAGTATATGCAAAGTCTTTTGTAGATTGCTCAGGGAGCGGAATATTGGGTTATTATTCTGGCTGTGACATTTTATTTGGAGATGAGAATGGAGTCAGTCAGCCAGTTACGGTATTAACAAAATGGGGAAATATAAATAAAGAACAGTTGAGAGAATATGTTCGCACTCATATGGATGAATTTACTTCTTTTAATAATGAACTGGATGTGGAAGCAGAGTTTTTACATCTATGGGGATTTGGCAAAACTTTGACTGAAGGATACGAAACTGGAAAATTAAGTTTAAAAAGAGAAGAAATGCATCTAATGGAATCAACAGTACCTGGAGAGGTTATACTCAATTTTTCCAGAATGGGTGCGAATCCATATGATGCTTTTGAAATGAGCAAGGCACAGCTTGATGGTTCCAGGCAAGTATATGAGTTGTTTCAATATTTTCGAGAGAAAATTCCAGCATTTAAAAATGCCAAAATAGTTCAAAATGGGTATGTGGGAGTTCGAGAAAGCGGACGTGTCAAGGGAAAATATGTATTGACCAGACAAGATATTATTTCAGAAGAAAAATGCAAAGATAGTGTTGCAATAGGAGCTTTTCCTATGGATATACATCAACAGGGAAGTGGAATGAAATATGAAAGAGTTTTAAGGGGATATAGAATTCCAGCATGTGCTTTGTGGTCAGAACATATAAAAAATTTGTTTATGGGTGGTAGATGCATAAGCTCTACATTTGAAGCTAATGCATCTTGCAGAATTTCAATTACGTGTATGGCAACGGGGCAGGCAGCAGGAGTTATGGCCTCTGAATATCAGGAAGGAATAAACGAAGAAGTTTTGATTCGTAACTCCAGAGATATACTTGTAAGTCAAAATGCCATCATTTAATAATAAGAGGTCATGTTTCTGTGAAGAGACATGGCCTTTTATGTGAGACAAGAAATATAAAACAATTTAAAGAGAGACTTGGAATATCAATCAATTAAAACTGATATAGTAGGCTGAGCTCAGCTTTTGTTTGTAGGATAATTCTATATTGTACGCTCTGGGGCGTTATGCTATAATACACACTAGGTTACTAGGTTAAAAAGGAGATTTTATAGTGAGTATTCATGATAAGTATAAAGTATTGCAGAAGAACCTGAAAGATATGGGAAGTGTTGCAGTTGCATTTTCAAGTGGCGTGGATTCTACCTTTCTTTTGAAAGCGGCGCTGGAAGCACTTGGAAAGGATAAAGTAATCGCAGTGACAGCCAGTTCCTGTTCATTCCCGGAGAGAGAATTGAAAGAAGCGACGGAATTCTGCAAAGAAAATGGTGTTCGTCATATTATCTGTAAATCAGAGGAGCTGGATATTGATGGCTTTCGACAGAATCCGAAGAATCGCTGCTATCTGTGCAAGCATGAACTGTTTGAAAAAATCTGGCAGATTGCAAAAGAAAACGGCATGAATGCAGTAGCCGAGGGCTCCAATATGGATGATAACGGTGACTACCGTCCGGGACTGATTGCTGTTAAAGAGCTTGGTGTCAGTAGTCCGCTTCGTCAGGCTGAGCTGTATAAAGAAGAAATCCGTGAACTGTCCAAAGAGATGGGACTTCCTACATGGGACAAACAGTCTTTTGCCTGTCTTTCTTCCCGTTTTGTTTATGGAGAAACAATCAGTGAGGAAAAACTTGGAATGGTGGACCAGGCGGAACAGCTTCTTCTGGACATGGGCTTCCATCAGATCCGTGTACGCATTCACGGAAATATCGCCAGAATTGAAGTTCTGCCGGAGGAAATAGCAAGACTTGTAGAAGAAGAAAACAGAACCAGAATTGCGAAGCAGCTTAAGGAATATGGATTTGATTATGTGACTCTGGATCTTCTGGGATATCGTACAGGAAGCATGAATGAAACATTAACTAAGGAAGAGAAGGAGATTAAGAAATAAATGTTAAATCAGTTTTCCAGAACAGAACTGCTATTTGGTAAAGAAGCAATGGAGAAACTTGCCGGCTCCAGAGTTGCCGTTTTTGGAATCGGTGGAGTTGGCGGTTATACAGTAGAGGCGCTTGTGCGAAGTGGAGTAGGTGCGATCGATCTGATCGATGATGATAAGGTATGTCTGACCAATCTGAACCGTCAGATCATTGCGACAAGAAGTACGGTTGGTAAATACAAAGTAGATGTTATGAAGGAGCGAATCCTTGATATCAACCCGAAGGCAGAGGTTAATGTTCACAAATGTTTTTATCTGCCGGAAACGAAAGATGAGTTCGATTTTTCCAAATATGATTATGTAGTGGATGCGGTTGATACGGTAACAGCGAAGATTCAGCTTGTTATGGAGGCAAAGGAAGCTGGTGTTCCGATCATCAGCAGTATGGGAGCAGGAAACAAATTTGATCCGACTGCTTTCCAGGTAGCGGATATTTACAAAACATCTGTCTGTCCGCTGGCAAAGGTTATGCGCCGTGAGCTCAAGAAGCGTGGAATTAAAAAATTAAAGGTTGTGTATTCTCAGGAAAAACCAACCCGTCCGATCGAGGATATGTCAATCAGCTGTCGTTCACATTGTATCTGTCCTCCGGGTGCAGCACATAAGTGTACAGAACGTCGTGATATACCGGGATCTACTGCATTTGTTCCATCGGTTGTAGGGCTTATTATTGCGGGAGAAGTAATTAAAGATCTGGCAAGAGTATAATTGAAAAAGTATAAAATCAATGATAAGATAAATTCATGTTATTGACTCCATGTTTTGCACAAAGGAGAGAATGTGTATGAGAAAGAAAAGTAAAAGTGCAGCGATACTGGCCGTGGTCATGGCGATGACTCTGGCAGGAAGTTCTGCGGTATATGCTGAGGAGAATTCTTCTGCGAAAACAGCTGAAACGGATGATGATGAAAAGGAAGACCCGAGGGCAGCAGAGAATGAACCTGCTCCATGCAATGAAGGTGAGCATGAGCTTATAGAAAGTAAAGTCGTTCTGCCAACCTGTACAGAAAGAGGTTATACGATCTACAAGTGTAAAGCGGATGGCTGTACCTACGAAGAAAAGAGAGATGAGACAGCTGCGCTTGGTCATGAACTGAAAGAAGTTTCCATGCAGGAGGCGACAGCAGATAAACCAGGTGTGATCACATATAAATGTCAGAGACAGGGATGCGATTATACAGAACTGGCGGAGATTCCGGTCAAAAATACAAATACTGTTGATGGTAAAACAGACGATGCAGATACAAAGACAGATGAGACGCCGGGAACAGATGCCGACAGCAAATCAGAAGATGGCAAAACAGATGCTTCTGAAGAAGATAAGAATTCTAATACAGAAAATGCTTCCGTAGATAAAGACAGTACTTCCGGAAAAATAGATCCTGCTGATTCAGACACTTCTGCCGATAGTAAAAATGAAGATGCAGAGGAAGACCTGCCAGATGAAGATAGCGATGAAGAATATGCTTCTTATGCGTCTTCAACTTCTACAGACATTGTAACGGAGTATGATCCGGAAACTGCAGTTGGTACGATTCGTGTTGCAAAGAAAGATTCGGATGATCCGACAGAAACAGAGGAAGTTACCGGTATGACAGTTCCAGCGGGAACGACAGAAATCAAGAAAGATGCCGATGGAAACATCACGGATCTGGCAGTTTCTACAGCTATTGATGAGGTTAAAAACGGATTTTCTCTGACAAGTGAGAATAAGAAACTTCATTCGATTTCTATTAGTGATAAGAAAAATCCGAAAGATCATTGGCTCACACTGAGTGCAAAAGAATCTGCCACTGAGCTGGGAATCCGTCTCCGCAATGGAAATAATAAAATTATTATAACACTTACGGAAAATGAGAAACCATTGAATATCATCAAGGTTTCTGACACAGAGAAAGATGTGATTTTGACGACTTCCACCGATGGAACCTGTGTGATCAATAAGGCGGTTCAGAATATTTCGGTGGATAAAGATGGGAAATATTCAGATAAGAAAACTCTGGGCAGAAAGAATCAGATCATTCTGAATGATGTAAATGGAAGTGCTCCATATCTGGAACTTGAGTATGTGAAAGATGAGACTGTAACGACATCTGCATCTGAAAAAGACGAAGATGCTGCAAGAAATTTGGAAACTAAAAATACCAAAGCAGGAGATTCTGAATCCAAAGCTGCTGAAGCGGAGAAACAGAAAGATCCGGATGAAGAATTGTACTGGATTCAGCCGTATGGAGAGGAAAATCAGGAGCCGATCGTAATTACAGTTTATAAGAAATAAAAGTGTTATTACAACAGATATGTTTGGCTTTTTTATGTAAGTAAAAAAACAGGTCATTATCGTCCAGAACAGGCGATAATGACCTTGTTTACTTTATATACAATTTTACAGAACGGTTAATTCTGGTGTGATAAGCAGATTAATACTTACCAACAACGGTTGCTTTGAGCAGATTTGTGTTGCCAGGATGTCCAAGAGGAACACCAACTGTAAGAACAACGATATCTCCTTTTTTGACATAACCTTTTTCTTCAGCTGCTTCTGTAGCGTGAAGAAGAAGAATCTCCATGCTGTATTCCTCTTTGGTCAGGAGTGGTGTTACACCCCAGATCAGGTTCATCTGACGCCAGGTACGTTCATCCGGAGTACATGCAATGATCTGGCATCCCGGACGATATTTGGAAACCATGCGTGCAGTATTTCCGGAACGGGTAACTGCGATGATGGCTTTTGCATTCAGGTCGATTGCTGTCATGCAGGTAGCATGAGAAATAGCGGTAGTTACATTTGTAGCATGATCTTTTGAAGAAGTGCTGAACTGTTTATTGTAGTCAACATCAGCTTCTGTACGTACGGCAATCTTGACCATGGTTTTGAGTGCTTCAATTGGGTATTTACCTGCAGCAGTCTCACCGGAAAGCATGATCGCACTGGTACCCTGATAGATTGCGTTGGCAACGTCAGTAGTCTCTGCACGGGTTGGACGTGGATTCTTGATCATGGAATCCAGCATCTGAGTAGCTGTGATAACCTGTTTGCCGGCGCTGTATACCTTTGCAATGATATCCTTCTGGATAACCGGTACATCTTCAAGTGGAATTTCAACACCCATATCACCACGGGCGATCATGATACCATCTGCAGCTTCAATGATGCTGTCGATGTTGTCAACACCCTGCTGGTTCTCGATCTTTGCGATGATTTTGATGTCATGTCCGCCGTTTTTCTCAAGGATATCACGGATTTCTTTGACATCGGCAGCAGTTCTGGTAAAGGAAGCTGCGATAAAATCATAGCCTTCTTTGATACCGAACAGGATATCATCGTGATCCTTCGGGCTGATAAACGGCATGTTTACTTCTACACCAGGGAGGTTGACGCCCTTCTTATTGCCGAGAACACCACCGTTTACGACTTTACAGATGATGTCCTGACCTTTGATCTTCTTGACTTCAAGTCCGATCAGACCATCATCGATCAGAATGCTGTTGCCTGGTTTGACATCTTTATATAAATCTTTATAGGTAACAGAAACGATTTTTTCGTTTCCTACGATTTCTTCTGTAGTTAAGGTAAATTCCTGACCTTCCTTCAGTATGACCTTTCCATTTTCAAATTCGCGGATACGAATTTCAGGTCCCTTTGTGTCGAGAAGCGCAGCTACCGGTTTATTGAGTCTTGTACGAATTTCTTTTAATTTATCAATACGGCCTTTTTGTTCATCATGTAAACCATGAGAGAAGTTAAAACGTGCTACGTTCATTCCCTCTTTAACGAGTTCTTCCAGAACACCGTCCTTATCAGTAGATGGACCAAGGGTACAGATAATTTTTGTTTTGCGCATTCAAATTCCTCCTACTTTTCCTAAAAAATACACCTTTATTCTAACATATTATTTTCAATGTACAAGTAAAGTTTTTGATAAAATACACGTTAAATTTCTAACATTTTTTACATTATTGTGAGAAAAACACATGGGAATCGAAAGTAAAATAAAAGAAGAATTCCGATGCCTGAAACTATTTATGTTAAAGAGTAGCAGACATCGGAATATGTAAAATTTAATTTCGCGAGAATCGCTGTAATTCAGAAACGAGTATGACGATTGATGTACTTAGCTTTATATTTGGAGTATACGATCGTCTGATCCTTGTACAGACCATAGTAACCGGATACGGCATAACTGATAGATACAGCAATTAGGTAATAGGACGCACCACGGAAGCCAAACAGCTCAAATGCGATCAGGATGGAAGTGATCGGACAGTTGGTAACGCCACAGAAAAGGGCTGCCATTCCGGCGGCTGCACAGATGGATGGGGAAAGTCCGATCAGGTGTCCCATAATACATCCGAACGTTGCTCCGATGCAGAAGGACGGAACAATCTCACCACCGCGGAAACCGGCACGCATGGTCAGTGCAGTGAGTACGATCTTCCAGAAAAAGTCAAGCGGACGAGCCTGACCATTCTCGACAGCAAGCTCGATCAGGTTATTTCCGGCACCCATATAATCAGAGGTGCGCAAAAAGAGTGTGATCACAATAATGATGGCACTGGCTGCGACGATACGGATATATGGATTTTTTAAATATTTACCATAAATTTGTCCTGTCCATTTTAATAACACACAAAATAAAATACTGAGTACTCCACATAGTGTTGCAATAATTCCCATTTTAATGCCGCTCTCAATCGTAAGCACCGGAATTCTGTCTACTGGAAATGTCTCCGGGAAAATCCCCATACCTGTTGCAAACTCTGCTGCTATGATAGATGCCGTCACGCATGGAAGTAAAGCTGCATAATACATAACTCCTACACTTACTACTTCCATTGCAAATACTGCCGCTGCCATCGGTGTTCCGAAAACTGCGGAGAAAGCAGCACTCATACCGCACATGACCATGACATGACGGTCTTCTTCATCGAGATGAAACCAGCTTCCAAGCTGATTGCCGATGCTTCCGCCGAGCTGAATTGCAGCACCTTCACGACCGGCAGATCCACCGGCAAAGTGAGTCAGGATCGTAGAAACGAAAATCAACGGAGCAGAACGAAAAGGCACATCATCCTGAGAACGGATCGTTGATAAAACCTGATTGGTTCCGCCATCTTCCTGACCGAATTTCTGATACAGAAAAACAATGATCAGACCGGAAACAGGAAGCAAGAAGAATACCCAGAAATGCTCTATACGATAGTTGGTTACGAATTTCAGTACTCTGGCAAAAAGGCTGCTGATGAAGCCTACGCTCAGTCCGGTCAGTACTGCCAGAACCAGCCATTTAATAAGATTGGTCATATCATATCGAATGTGATCGATATAATAGTGCAGGTTATGGATTTCTTCTGGTTTTTTTTTATCCTGTGTGTTGTTCATAGCTTCCTTTTATTCCTGTGTAATTCCGGTTACTTCGTATCCGGCATCTTTGATCGTCTGACGGATCTTGTCCTCATCAACCTTTTCCGGTGCTGTGAAAACGGTTGTGTTATTTTCGTGAGAAGATACAACGTCTTCAACGCCGAATGCTTTCTTAATAGCTTCGTTTACATGTGCTTCGCAATGTCCGCACATCATTCCCTCAACATTAACTGTAACTTTTACCATAGTTTTTTGCTCCTTTTCTTTTTTATTATAATCATTTTTTACTTCAATGGAAGTAGCTTGTTTAATTTTTTTGTCCTTTTTTGTGTCGTGGATCTTAAACAGGTTCAGACGAAGGGCATTGGTGACAACGCAGAAGCTGGAAAGACTCATTGCGGCGGCACCGAACATCGGATTCAATGTCCATCCGAAAATCGGGATCCATACACCGGCAGCCAGTGGAATGCCGATCACATTGTAGAAAAATGCCCAGAAAAGATTTTCGTGGATATTTTTCAGGGTTGCACGGCTGAGACGTACTGCAGCAGGAACATCGCTTAAACGACTTTTCATCAGAACGACATCAGCGGCATCGATCGCGATATCAGTTCCGGCACCGATCGCGATTCCGATATCTGCGCGGGTAAGTGCAGGGGCATCGTTGATTCCGTCACCGACCATGGCTACTTTGCCCTGTTCCCTGAGTGAACGGATCACACTTTCTTTGCCATCCGGGAGAACACCTGCGATGACATCATCAACACCGGCTTGTGCACCGATCGCTCTTGCGGTGCGTTCATTATCACCGGTCAGCATGACAACACGGATTCCCATATTCTGGAGTTCTTTGACCGCCTGTGGGCTGTCTTCTTTGATAACATCGGCAACAGCGATAATGCCGACCAGTTTACCGTTCCGGGCAAAAAGCAGGGGTGTTTTTCCTTCTTCTGCAAGTTTTTCTGCCTTCTGGGAAAGGGTGGCAGGAACGTTTACCTGGTTGCTGATGAATTTCATGCTTCCACCGATCAGAGTTTCCTGTTCGAGCATTGCAGAGAGTCCGTTTCCGGGAAGGGCATGGAAATCAGTAACCTCCGGCGCTGTAAGATGTTGTTCTTCAGCATGTTTGAGAATCGCTTTCGCGAGCGGATGTTCACTTTTTTTCTCCAGGGCAAATGCCATGGTGAGGAGTTCCTGTTCGGAGATTCCATCTGCAGGGAGCAGATCAATAACTTCCGGCTGGCCGCTGGTGATCGTACCGGTCTTGTCCAGGGCAACGATCTGAACCTTGCCGGCCTCTTCAAGAGAAACGGCAGTTTTGAACAGGATACCATTTCTGGCCCCCATTCCGTTGCCGACCATGATCGCTACCGGAGTGGCAAGTCCGAGAGCACATGGACAACTGATAACGAGAACGGAGATACCGCGGGCAAGAGCATAGCCAAATTCATGTCCGGTCAGAAGCCAGATGATCGTGGTAACGATTGCAATCGTAATAACTGCCGGAACAAAAATACCGGAAACACGGTCTGCGATCTTGGCGATCGGAGCTTTGGTAGCGGCAGCATCACTTACCATTTTGATAATCTGGGAGAGAGTGGTGTCTTCGCCGACACGGGTTGCTTCGCATTTGATAAATCCGGACTGGTTGACGGTTGCGGCGGAAACAAGATCTCCGGCTGCTTTGTCAACAGGGATACTTTCGCCGGTAAGGGCAGATTCATTGACGGCGCTGGTTCCTTCAACGATCACACCATCGACCGGGATATTTTCACCAGGACGTACGACAAAGATATCACCCTTGTGAACCTGTTCGATCGGAACGGTTACTTCCTGATCGCTTCTAAGAACAATGGCGGTTTTCGGGGCAAGTTTCATGAGGCTCTTAAGAGCATCGGTCGTTTTTCCCTTGGAACGTGCTTCGAGCATTTTTCCAACAGTGATCAGCGTCAGGATCATTGCGGCAGACTCGAAATAAAATTCCATCATGTAGTTCATAACGGCAGCGGAATCACCGTCTACCTGTGCTCTTGTCATGGCAAAAAGTGCGTAGACACTCCATACAAATGAGGCCATGGAGCCGAGTGCAACCAGTGTGTCCATATTGGGGGCACGGTGCCACAGACTCTTAAATCCGCTAATGAAGAATTTCTGGTTGATGACCATGACGATTCCGGCAAGCAGAAGCTGGACAAGTCCCATGGCAACGTGGTTATCGTTAAAAAATGCCGGGAGTGGCCAGCCCCACATCATGTGTCCCATGGAGAAGTACATCAAAACGAGTAAAAACCCGATGGAAGCGATCAGGCGGCGTTTGAGAACCGGTGTCTCGTGATCTTCCAGGGCTTCCTCGGCTTCAGACATGGAAACCTGTTCTTTATTTGCACCCTTGAGTGATGCACCGTAACCTGCCTGCTCTACGGCAGTGATGATGTCATGAGAGGATGCGGTTCCTTCAACTCCCATAGAATTTGTCAGAAGGCTGACCGAGCAGGATGTAACTCCCGGCACTTTGGATACGGCCTTCTCCACACGGGAACTGCAGGCAGCGCAGCTCATCCCGGTGACGTTGTATTGTTCCATTGTATTACCTCCTATTTCATTAGCTTCTGCAGAGTTGCAACCAGCTCATCGATGGTTTCATCTTTACCTTCGCGGATATCACGAGCCACACAGGTACGGATATGATTCGCGAGAAGTTCTTTGTTAAAAGAATTGACGGCGGCATTAACGGCGGCTGACTGAATGAGGATATCGTTGCAGTAAGCATCGTTTTCCAACATTCCTATGATTCCCCGGATCTGCCCTTCGATACGCTTCAGACGATTAATGAGTTTCTTGCGGTCGGCCTCTGAACGGTCGGTGTGCCTGGTGCAGCAGCAGGCAGAAGCGGATGGTGTGGCATTATCATTGCTGCAACAAGATTTTTCCTGAGTAGCTGCTTGTTCCTTTATAATTTCTTCTGTCTTTGTAGAGGAACTGGTGTTAAAGTTATTATGATCCATAAGCAAACTTCCTTTCGTTCGAGATTTATTATATCAGATGTGAGATGACTCCCACCTCGCAGCAAGAATGCCGATGGCATTCCTGAATCATATACCCCACAAGGGTATATTTGCTATATTTGTAATATATACCCCATGAGGGTATGCGTCAAGGGAAAATATAAAAAAAGAGGGATATCAGGGAATTATACCCCGATAACCCTCTTGCTGATAAGCAAGGATACCCCGGCGGTCAGCGCTTCCGCAATCCAGAAAGCGTTCCATACACCAACGGCTCCGAAGAAATGACTCAGGATAAATGCTGCCGGAAGGATAATGACCAGGTACCTGCAGAGAGAGACGATCAATGAGGCAGTTCCTCTGCCAAGTCCCTCCAGTGCACCACATGCTGTGACGGATACAGAAGAGATCAGGAAACCTGCACAGATGATTCGGAGTGCTGTTTTGCCTGCGGCAATTGTCTGAGGATTTGTGGTAAACATGCCGATCAGCTGTCCCGGAATTGTCAGGCAGATGATTGTTCCGATCAACATGATCACACCACTCATGCCAAGTGTGACGAAGTAGATTTTTCTTACACGTTTATGTTCACCGGCACCATAGTTGTATCCGATGACCGGGCGCATGCCCTGTACGATCCCGCTTGCCGGAAGATACAGGAAAGTCTGCAGTTTGTAGTAAATTCCCAGAATCACCACATAACTCTGGGAATAGGCTGCCAGAAGTCCATTCAGTGCAGAAACCAGGACAGAAGGAAGTGCAAGATTCAGTGCTCCCGGGATACCGACAGAGTATAATCTTGCTGCCAGAGCCATGTCCGGATGGAGATGGCTGCGGCTGAGTTTTATCTGGATTGGCTGCATTTTGTAAATGATCAGATAGAAAACAAGATTGAATACCTGACCAAGTCCGGTTGCCAGTGCAGCGCCTTCAATACCCAGTGCCGGGAACGGACCAAGGCCAAAGATCAGCAGCGGATCAAGAATGATATTGGAAACACAGCCGACCAGAAGCCCGATCATCGTAATCTTCATTTTGCCAACGCCCTGGAAGATCTTTTCGTAAGCAAGGTTAAGCGTATTTATCGTTGCAAACAGAAAAACAATTGTAGAATAACGGATTCCAAGGTCAATGACATCTGCATCACCAGTAAAAAGTGCCAGAAATCCAGGCATCACAAGGATACAACCGATTGTCAGAATTACACCATGCAGACCGGACAATGCAAGCCCGTGTGTGGCTGCTTTGCTGGCAGTCTCTCTGTTTCCGGCACCAAGACAGATGGCAATCTGTGAACTGATACCAATTCCAAAACCAATCGCAATCGCATTGGCGAAGTTTTGGACAGGAAAAACAAGCGACAGCGCGGTCATGGCATTTTCACTGATCTGTGCGACAAAGAAACTGTCCACGATATTGTATAGAGAATTTACGAGCATCGAAATGACCATTGGCAGGGCCATGGACATGATCAGCGGAAAGACCGGCTTTTCTTTCATAAATGTGTCGTTCATAGAAACTCCTTTCAAATAAAAACATCTGCAAGTGCCGGTATTTCCGAAAAATCTGTATCGGCGGAGCAGACATAAAAAAATGCCGCACAACTACCGCAATGGGTAATTGTGTGGCGAAAAATGGTCGGACCAGAAAAGTCCACACTATATTTTGGAAATTAAAATTGTTGTAAACATGAAAGAACAGAATCGTTGTTTACAGACACAGATTGTAGCATATAAATAAGAAGAACGTCAATAAGAAGATTGTACAAAAAGGAGATATCCGACCTCATTTGGATGGTCAGGTATCTCCTTCCGGGAAATATCCAGATCACGCGCGGTTCCGAAACATCCGGGTACAATCATAGTTGGAGCCGATTTCTATGAGTTCAAAGAGTCGCTTGCGGCGCTTTTCCCATACAGAATTGTTCATGCATAAAGCCTCCAGGGTAAAATAAAAACTACTTTTATCTTACAGGAAATGCGGAGAACCGTCAACGGATGGGTGGAGTAATGTATTAAATATAAACGGAATCGTTCGCAGATTATTGTATACAACTCTGTACAACTGGCCTTCTTGCGGGGATTTCGGCAATGTGCTACACTAAAGTATGATTTGAGATGATGAGTATGAAAATGAATTAAGAAGAAAGGAAGCAGGTGTTTCAAAGGAAGGAAACACGCGGAAAGTAGAATATTATGAAAACACTTCTTACATTACAGCTCACGATCTTTCTACTTGTAGCTGTAGGATTTTTAATGAAAAAAATACATATCATCGGACCGCAGGGGCAAAAAAACATCAATGACCTTGTTATTTATCTGATCCTGCCGTGTAACATTCTTCATGCATTTACGCAGAGTGCGGCAGATGGAAATTTTATGAAATATCTGGAAATCCTTCTTATATCTATAGGCATCCAGGTATTCTGTGTTATTTATGGAAAAGTGATGTTCCGAAAAGAACCGGAAGGACGATATAAATGTCTGCAGTATGGAACGATCTGCTCGAATGCGGGATTCCTTGGAAATCCGATCGCAGAGGGAATTTATGGCGCAGAAGGTCTTGTGCTTGCCAGTGTTTATCTGATTCCGCAGCGAATCATGATGTGGTCTTCCGGGTTGGCTGTTTTTTCCGGAACCAGTGACAAAAAGAAAACTTTGAAAAAGGTTATGACACATCCGTGCATTCTGGCATGTGTTCTTGGAATTATTCTGATGGTTATGGGACTTCCACTGCCACTTGGACTTGACGGTGCAGTAACGGCAGTTGGAAACTGCAACACTGCTATGTCCATGATGGTCATTGGCATGATCCTGGCTGACATTGATCTCAAAGATTTCTGGGACTGGACAGTTGTAAAATATACTGTACACAGACTGGTCGTTATTCCGGCGGTCGTTTATATTGTATGCAGTTTCCTGCCATTGAATAAAACAGTCCTTGGTCTTTGTGTGCTTCTGGCAGCGATGCCGGCGGGTGCGACAACCAGTATCCTCGCAGAAAAGTATCAGGTCGATTCACCGTTTGCAACGAAGATGGTTATCTTTTCCACGCTGCTGTCATTGCCAACGATCTGTCTGTGGAGTATCTTTTTGCAGTAAGATGGAATTTGTAATAATACATAGCGTTCTATATATGGATATGCTAAAATAGAACAAAAGGGAGAGGCAGGTGGAAACCTTAAGCCTGAAAAATATGCTGGATGAAATTTTTCAGAAGAATCGGTGAAGAAAGGAATAGGTGATATTGTGGGTGGAAAAGTGTTGGAACTGCAGACAGATAAAGCACTGCAGAAAGGCAAAGAACTTGGCGAGAAAATCGGTGAGATAAAGGGCATTTGTGAAACGGCACAAGAATTTGGCGGATCTAAGGAATCGCTGAAGAAAAAGCTGATCGAAAAGTTCAATCTTACAGAAGCAGAAGCCCAGAGTCACATCGATAAATACTGGAAAGAATAGAACAAAAGATAAATACAGAAAGTAAAAGAAAGCTTCAGAGCTCGTACAGTGAGCCCTGGGGCTTTCTTTGCGTATAGAATTATTTTTTTGCTGTTATGAAATCTTCCATTTCTTTGGGATAGGAAATTTATAGATATTACATATCCCAGAATGGGTTCTAACAGGATATTTGATATGTTATAACGATTGACATAGGATATTAAATAACCTATAATCAGTAAAAGAAAGTCAAACAATATCCGATTTTCAAGTCAGAGGTGCAATCAGATGGAAAAAATACCGTACTATGCGATCACAGTCAGGAGATACAATGTCCTGTTCCGACACACAGAGTGGTTCCACCAGACCCAGGACCTCTACAACGAAATCCTGCTTTTTTATTACCAGCTCTATCTGGAAACCTTTACAGATGAGCAGCCCGGCACACAGGAAGCACTCCGCATTCTGGAAAAACTGACGATCGTTGGCCGAGATAAGCAGCCGGTACCGAACCCACTTCCGTGGAAAAAGGTTCCCCTTTATTTTCGAAGTCAGGA
>ENA-OPWC01001491-OPWC01001491.1-human-gut-metagenome-genome-assembly--contig:-NODE-1491-length-15569-cov-2.347750_pt1 | contig 15569 bp, 6 predicted proteins | sample MGYA00241504_ERZ502000 | MGnify/ENA primary metagenome ERZ502000 (study PRJEB25962, sample SAMEA2042005) | human gut metagenome | biome: human gut; feature: human-associated habitat; material: faeces...
GGGATATTAACCATAAATATATTGTAGTAGGAAAGTATAGAAGGATTTTTTTGCCGAAGGTATTGCAAAGGAAACTTCTTTCCTATTGCCATAATAACCAAATAGCAGAAGGTTGGATATTTGTCACGAAAAATGGGAAGTTAAAAGACAGAAGTAATATTTGGAGAGAAATGAAACGATTAAAAGAAAAGGCAGGAGTAGCAGAATCAAAAATATTCCCGCATAATTTTCGACATCTATTTGCAAGGATTTATTATAAAGTAACAAAAGATATTACAGGTCTTGCGGATTTACTTGGACATAGCAGTATCAATGTAACGAGAATATATACAGCAACTACAGAAACAGTGTTCCAAAAGAAGCTGGATAAGATTGTCGAACAGGAAATATTGAAATGTACAACATAATATCTGTTATGTTGTACAGTGCCTCTATTAACCTGTTCTACCCTATTTCTGCAAGTCATTCATTTCCTCTAAAAGAGAACTTTAAACAATAAAAATAATAAAGATTATAGCCAATTTACCAAGAGCGGTACTTAAATAGGGCACCGCTACCAAAAAAATTAGAAAGAAACTATGTACTATGAACAGCATAACAGATAACATGGTGTTATTTAACATTATATCGTACGAAAATTAATCTGTCCATAAACAACATAACAGATATTATGTTGTATTGATTTTGCAATGGATAAGGAGTAACGATGGCATATACTGTAAGAAAATTACTTGAATCAGAACAGTTTCCAAAAATGAAGCTGCTTTGCGGTGAAAAAGGTCTAGATTTGGAAGTGAAAGGCATTCGAATAATCGAAATTGAAGATATGGAGCGATACCTGACGGGTGGTGAAATACTCATAACCAGTTTTCAGGTATATTTATCATGTAATGATCGAGAAGTAGAGCAGCATTTTGAAGATTTAGTTAAAAGTGACATAAGTGGATTCATTGTAAAGAAAAGAATATGATCCTACAGGACGCAGATTGAGTTTATTAGAAAAACACTGCAAAAAATATGAAATTCCTCTGGTAGAAATTTCAGAAGATTCATATTACTGGGGAATTATCCGCTATGTTATAATGCAGGTATTCGATAAAGCTACTGCACGATTAAAGTATTTTAAAATTACACATGATAATTTTAATACGTTTATTTTAAATAATAATGGATCATGTAATACAGCAAGTAATATTATCAAATTTTTAAGTGTCATGATCGAGAATCCTGTTGTGTTGTATTATGGTAATCTTAATTGTATGGTTTCAACAAACTCGGACAACTCCAAGTTAATATTGTCAGATGAAATTCAGCCATATAAACCTAATATTATTACGAAATTTCAATATATGAAGCAGATGAAAGGAAGCTGTGTTCAATATGTAGTGAAATTTGCCATATTGAGTGAGGTGGAAATATATATAACAATAACAGAAGAAAATAGAGAACTGACAGAACTTGATTATATGGCAATCGAAAATGCGATTATTAACTTGCAGTATGGATTTTTGAGTGAATTTGCACAGGATGAAGTGAAAAAGAAGTATCAGAGAGATATTATCCATAATATTCTGAATGGATTACTGAGTTCGAAAGAAATGACTGAAGCGGCAGCACAGCTCGGAATGAAAGAAAGCGATACTTACAGGGTTGTTGATTTTCATACCATCAAAAAAAATGTACAAAGAAAATATACAAAAGAACAGCTTCAAGAAGTAGGTGTTATCGAGGGTGAATTGAAGCATCTTTTGCCGGATGCGCTTATTTACAGAAATATGGATCAGATTGTTATGATTCAACAGGTAGATTCCAATCAGACAGAACTGGAGTATCAAAAAGAGATGGAAGAAGTAGAGGATGTTATCCAGCGAAGCATCCTTTATAGAAAGAAAGATACAGACTTTCAGATTGGTATAGGAAAAAGTGTGGAAGGGTATCAACGGCTGAAAGAATCTTATCACGAAGCAAGTCGGGCTATCAAGTATATAGACATTATCCGCCTGGTGACTGGTGATAAGAATAAGTCAGTAGTACATTATTCGAACCTCGGATTTTTCCAGATATTCGGCGAAATTGATGATGTGACGGAACTGGAAAGATACATTCCGGAAACATTAAAGAAATTATATTTATATGATGATGAACATAAGGGAGAATTGATTACAACCTTGCAGATGTATCTTAGAAATAACCAAAGCATCAAGAAAACTGCAGGTGCAATGTTTGTTCATTATAGAACGATATCTTACAGGCTTGAAAAAATAAAACAAATTTCCGGAATAAATTTTGACGATGCAGATGAAGTACTGGCAGTCAGTAATGGTCTGATTATTTATAAAATGTTAAAAGAAATAGAATAGAAAAAGAAAGAGAAATCGTGTTGAGGCATGGTTTCTTTTTTTGAACGAAGTTCATAAAAAGATATTAATGGAAGAATATCGATACGATGGAACAGATTTTACAAAAAAATAAAAAAACGTTTCCTATTTGGAGCATTATAAAAACAATTAAAATGGTATATAATTTAGAAACATTGATGAGAAACATTCTCTGATTCAAATAGACAATGAGAAAAAATTATATTGAAAAGCCATCATCGCATTACTATATGTTGCGATATTATTATTTATAGAATTCTAGATCTTATATCTGATGATAGAGTAGAACGACCCCCATATCTTGATGAAATTGATGGAAATTTTTGAATAATCAATTTCATCGTCCGACAGGAACCCACTATTTTTTTTAGGACGAACTAATACTTGAAATAGTTTAGTTCAGTTAAGGGAAGGGGGAAAAACTATGCAGCTTACAAGTACAACGGATTATGCTATCAGAATCGTATGTTATCTGGCAGCACAAAGGCAGATGATCTCTACATCAGAATTATCTCAGGAACTAAGTGTTCCATCCAGTTATATTCCCAAAATAACAATATTGTTAAGTTTGCAGAATACATACAATAATAAATTAGAGAGCGTAAAGGTTTCAGATGTTATCCGCCCTGGAGAAGATGAATATTTTGGACGATTTTATGTTGTATTAAAACTGAACTTAAAGGAAAAAAGTTACGAGTGTGTGTATTCACATATCCGTGAAGTGTATGAGAAAGTAAGGAAAACAAAAAGTTATGAAGAGTTCATAAATCAATATATAGAAAGATATGTGTATGCTTCTGATAAAAAAATGGTTCATGACTTCTTATCAAGTGAAGGATTAGAAGAAAGACTAGTTGATGGATGTATGGAAAAAGATCTTCCATATCGCAGAATTACTGGAAAAGATAAGAATGCATATGTTTGGATGGAAGCAAAAAAATATATAGATGCAAATGAGAATACTGCAATTATTACCTTACATAATGAGAAGATTGTCCAGAACACAGTTATAAAGATGGAACGGGAACTCATAAAAAAAGAACAAGATATGGCAGAGCAGTATTGGGATATGGTATCACTTTTAACTACTGTATTGAATCATAATCAGATAGTTGAATCAGGGTATCAAGATGATATTAGCTTCTATACAAAACAGGTATATCTTCAATTGCAGAAGAATTATCCGGAATATGGGATTACGGATGAAGAAATTACGTCAGTAGCTCATTTGGCACCGATTCATGATATTGGAAAGATAAAAGTGCCTATTGAAATTTTAAATAAAAATGGAAAATTGACGGATGAAGAAATGAATGTAGTAAAGCAACATCCATTAGTAGGCGCAGCGATGACACAGAGATTCCCAGAAGGTATAACAACGGAAAAGCTGAACCAGTATAGCTATGAAATATGCAGACATCACCATGAAAGATATGATGGTTCAGGATATCCGGACGGTTTGAAAGGGAATGCAATTCCAATGTGTGCACAGGTCGTTGGGATTGTGGATGCTTACGATGCATTGATTAATGATCGTCCATACAAAAGGAAATATGAACCTGAAGAGGCAATACAGATGATTTCAAATGGTGAATGTGGAGTGTTTTCCAATCAGCTGATGCAATGCTTTCAGGAGGCAGCAAAGCAGCAAAACTGGTTAAAAAGGCAAAATTAAAGTAACAAGTGAAGGCAAAAGATTAGAGGTCCAGATATGAAGAAAAAAAGAAGGATAGAGAACAGAATTATCGCAGTAATACTATGTATGGCTATCTTATTTTCTCAAGTGAATATTGCGGATGCGGCAGACGTAAATCCATCGGGTACCAACACTAGTCAAGTGACACTTTCTGATGATGCCAATAAGAGTAATGGTGAAGTATCAACCGAGTCCACAGTTTCAGATGAAATAAATGGCACCACGGAATCCGAATCTAAGATATCGGAGGAAACAAGTGAAAACTCGAAAAATGACGAATCGGAATCGTCCGGTGGAAATGTTAAATCGGAATCAACAGATAACATAGATGCTTATTATAAGGATAGTAAAATATGCATTTATAATTATGAACAATTAAAACAGATTGGTTCAGATGCTTATGTTTACACGGGTGATAAGGACGAAAAGATTGGTTCTGGAGATGTAGTAAATAGTGAAGGCACAGAGCTGAAATACGGTGCAGATGCCCAATACATTTTGATGAATGATATCCAGATGAATTCTGAACAGATCTGGACAGTGTCAGATTCCTTTACCGGAACTATTACAGGAACAGAAGTTGAGGAAAATGAAACACCGACTTTATATGACAAAGAAACGGATACCATCTACATTTACAATCCGTATCAGTTGATGGTGCTTGCACAGGAAGAATCTGAAACAGAACCTGTTATGACATTAGATTATGATGCACCACAGTTTGGTATGGGGCAGATGATCTATCCAGATGGTGAAGATAAGGCGTATCTGACTTATAGTAAGTCTCATAATTATGTGTTATCGCAAAAGTTTAATTCGGATAAACCAGAACTGGTTGCAGATCAGTTGAGTAAAGTGAGTACAGAAGGTACAGAAGGTCGAGATTTTAAGGGACAAGTTGTTAAGACTATTGGAGATAAGACCTATATCTTAATTGGAAATGAGCAGCAGCTGAGGAAAATTGGTACGGATGAACGAGTTAATGGTGCGGTTTATCAGGCATATCTAGATGGTTTGGTATGGAAACGTGATACAGATTCAAGTGGCAAACCGATCATGCTTTATAGTGGTGATGCTGATTTGACAAGAGACCAGAATGGAGTAGCAGATTTTACTTTTGGACAAATTAAAGATGCTGATAGCAAATACAGTCAGCATAGCTGGGTACATACCAGAGGCAGGTGTGGAGTCAATCAGATAACAGGTGAAATTGACCCTGATTTAGATATAGACAAAACAACAGGACAGAAATATACAGCAAACGCAAATTATATTATTTTCCGAGATATAGATTTGAGCAGTAAAGAGTGGAAGCCTCTTACTTTTCAAGGAACAATGATTGGAGCTAAATCTGCAGAAAAAGGTGGACTTTGGAAAGATAATGTTTTAAATACAACTGATAAACCAGTGTTATCGAATGTAACTGTAGATCAATCAACTAAGATTAATGTTGGAGAACAAATGGGTGTTGGATTCTTTTCAACAATATCAAGTGAAGTAAGTGAAAAGGATATTGGTCTTAGTAAAGGATTGGTAAAGGTATCTAATATTCAATTTGATAATCTAAAAGTTCATACAACAACAAATGAAACCTATTATCCAGACACATTAGTAAGTGCACTTACACAGACTCTAGGAAAGTTATTGGGTGGATTGTTGAGTGGGTTAACATTTATTTTAACTTTTGGGCAAGTGAAAATTGATTTAGGCAAAACATTAGGCGATGTTTTAGATGCACGTAAAAAAGATCCTACAGCTTTATCAACTGGAGTAATTGCTGGGCGAGTTGAAGGGCAGGTTGAAATTTCAAATATTGAAGTCAATAATGCAAATGTAAAAAATGTGAATGGCTATACAGGTGGTTTTGTTGGATATGCCGTTGGTTCAACTCAATATGATGGATTATCGAATGCTTTAGGGGATTTGGTTAAATTATTAACAAATATTTTAAATGTCATTCCAGGTTTAGGCTTAGGTGATTTAATTAAGATTCTATTAGGGAACGCAATTCCTTTAGGAAAGTTAATTCCAACAGGATATATCAATCCGAAGATAGTAAATTGTAATATAAATAGTTTAACTATTTCTACAGCATCCGATAAAGAATATGCCGGTGGATTTATTGGTATGCAAAAGGGTGCTATTGTAGAGAGTTGTTCTGTAACAGGTGGTACGAATACAATTAGTGGAAAGAATTTTGTAGGTGGCTTTGTTGGTCTAGCTCGTGATGATGTGATTGAAGGAACACTATCAGGGGCATTGGATATAGAGACAAAACTTCCTAAGATGAATACGGAAAGTTTACTTCTAAATTGTTCATTAAATAATGCAGTTGTGTCTGTTTCTGGTGAAAGTTATATTGGTGGTTTTGCCGGAGGATTGGCCAATGCATCAACTGTCAATTGTAATGTTAAATCGGATAATGCACTCACTGTAACAGCTTCTGGAAATTATGCTGGTGGTTTTGCAGGAATTGCATCTCTTGGATGGGCTGCAGACCTAGGTAAAGATGACACAAAAGATAATTTACTTGGCGGTGTAGTTGATCTTGTTGTAAAACTTTTGAGTAGTAATCCTGGAGCAACTTCATCTTTACTTTCTCTTGCTGGTGTAAATCCATCACATATCTTAGGATGTTCTGTAAATGCTCCACTGCAAGTTAGTGGAAAGGACTATGTTGGTGGTGTAATAGGCCGAGGTAATGGTGCATATATAGCACAATCGAATGCGGATAATTTACAGAAAATATCATATTGGAAAAATAATGTTTATGATGTTGGTTCTGTTCAAGTGATTGATAGCTCTTTAACGGGATTATCAAGTGTTACAGGAAATGATTATGTTGGTGGAATTGCTGGATCAATGGGTACGGCCAGTGTTGCCGGTTTATTAAATACAACGCTTGGCGTTGCATCTTATCTTGCGTTTACTGTAGATAATGTTCATGTAAATGGTGCAGAGAATGGATTTGCTGTTACGGGAAATGAACGTGTTGCCGGTGGATTTGGAGATGCGATTGGTGGTTCTATAACAACTGTTAGTATCAATAATTTAGCTTCTATAGAAGGCAATAACTTAGTAGGCGGATTTATAGGTCTTTCTGGTCCTGGTGATTTGGCTGGAACAGATGGTGGATTAACTGTTAACCTGTTAGGTTTGAATTATTTGTTGAAATTGAATAATTTACTTTCTTTAGGACAAGCAATTGAAGTAAAAATTAAGGATACAAATGTAAATGGAATTAAGGATGGGTTTACGGTACACGCAAAGGGTAGTCGTGATTCTAATTCGGTTCGTGATTATAGTGCTTCTGGTTTTATCGCAAAAAGCGGAAGTACAAAAATAGAAAATTCTCATGTAACAAATCTAAAATCAGTGAAGGCTGCAGATAATGGCGGATATGCTTCAGGATTTATTGGTATTTCAAAAACAGGTGGTCTAGCAGAAGTTGCTGATGATAATTCGATTAAATCATTAATAGAGACAAATGGTTTAGTAAATGCCGTAGGATATTTAATCCCTAAATATATAAATTGCACGGTTTCTTTTGTGAATGGTGGAAGTGTTACAGCAGATGTTGCTGGTGGTTTTGCAGCAGATTTTCAAAGTGGTACAGTTGATAACAGTTCACGAGGAACTAATGATTATTACGCAGTATACAATTTAGATTCTGTAAATGGTCAAACCTATGCAGGTGGCTTTGGTGGAAATGTTTATTCTGGAGCATTGGCCGATGCTAGTAAAGGCATTAGTATTCTAGGAAATATAGATGGGCTGAATATAAACATTGGAGAGTTGTTAAACTTAGTAAATGCATATGTTCCAACAATAGAATATGCAGGAGTTAAATCCGATAATGGATTTACGGTTACGGCTAATAAAATCAAATCGGATGATACGAATTCTGGTAGTGCTGGTGGCTTTATTGGTTATGGCAGTGGAGTTCAAGTTAGTCATTGTGATGTAACAAATTTAAAACATACAAAGGTAACACCTCCTAAAGATTTAGAGGGTGAAGATAGTTCAAATTATTTTGGACAGGATAGTACATATGCAGTAACGGGTGCAAGATATGCCGGTGGATATATTGGTTATATGAATATTGGTTCCGCAGCTTCTGTTGGAAAAGGATTGAGCGTACTTGGTCACTCAATAGGAATCAAAAATGTGCTGGATGCATTGAATGTCGTTGTTTCTACAGTAGAACATTCGAATGTTACAGGAGATGTTGGAGGTTTTGCAGTAAAAGCAACTTGGAAAAATACAGCATCCGATGCATCAGCAAATGACATACTTGGTGATGCAGGTGGTTTTGCCGGAAAGATTTCTGGTGGGCACATTCAGGATTCAAATGCAAATAACTTTTCTTATATCATTGGCCAGATTACAGCCGGTGGTTATGTGGGAGACTTGCAGCCAGGAAATGTGGCAAATGTCCTTGGCGATACTGGTATCTTAGATGGTCTTGTTAATGTGTCAGATACATTGGCATCATTAGCGGAGGACTTTGTACCGACGATCAGAAACAGCTCTACGACTTGTATTCCTTGTGGTGGTGCAGTTCGTGCAGATGCTGATTCCACAACACAGGTACAACGAGGTATGGCCGGAGGTTATGCAGGACATAATGAAGGTGGTCACATCTGGGGAAACAATACAAAGAAATGGAAAGGTAAAGACTATACCGGACCAACAGATACTTGTAAAGCAGTAAGAATCCGCTCGGTATACGGAGAAGAAATTGCTGGTGGCTTCACAGGACTTATGGAGTCAGCTGATACGGCAAGTACCGGAAATCTGTCCTTATTATGGGGACTGGTAAAAGTAGATAACATCCTTGGAGCACTCAGCGTTGTCTATCCGACAGAAGAAAATACGGCAGTTTACGGTCCGCTTGCCTTGATGGATTATAAAACTTGGAATGATTGGGTAGAATTTGTCGGTAAAAAAGGTGGTTACGGAAGTGACCTTGCTGCGAATGGAACAGTAAAAAGTCAAGAAGAACTGGATAAGATTATTGGAAAATATGCTTACGGATACAATGTCGTAGCAGGAAGAGTAAATTATCGGGATGAGATAAAACTGGCAAATGGCGGAGCCGCCGGTGGCTATGTTGGATCGATGCAGACTGGAACTATTACAAATGGACAGGCTTATCAGGCGAAGACAATTAAAGGGCTTCGATGCGCCGGTGGTTTTGCAGGAGAAATGATAAACGGCGGAGCAGCAAAGCTTGGAGGAGTTGATATCCTTGGTCTTAATCTGCAATTAGGACAAATGCTGCAGGTACTTAATGTCTTTGTGCCGGTAATCAAGAAATCTTCGGTAGAGGGTTATCAGAGTGGACTGATTGTCCAGTCAGAAGGTGTAGATAACAAGGATACCTGTGGTTATGCCGGAGGTTATGTAGGAAAACTGATCGGTGGACAGATCTGGGGCGAAAATAATGCTCACTGCCAGGTTACAAAGCTGAGACGAGTTGACGGAAGAAGCTATGTCGGAGGATTTGTCGGAAGCGCTAGACCTGGAAGTGTAGCAACACTGAATCCAACTGCAGGAGAAGGATTGCTCAGCCAGCTTCTGAATAAACTGTTAAATACACCAGCAGATTTGATAAAAGTATTAAATGCTACAGTCGCAACGATCAATTATGCAGATGTGGAAGCCTGGGATGACTGGGGAATCATCGTAAATGGTGCTTATGCAAGTGGAAGAAATAACACTTCTTATGCAAAAGCAGCCGGAGGATTTGCCGGAAATCTGGAAGGAACGGTACTCGGCAAGAAGGATACGGAAGAGGCAGGAGTTTCTGTACAGAATATCCGTTCCGTAGTCGCAGGTGAATATGCCGGAGGATGCTTCGGTGTTGCTGATGTAGCCGGAGTTGCCAATATCAGTGCAGGAAGTGAAACATCTCTTTTGGATAAACTTTTGCAGCTTGGTAGAACCGATGTGTTGGATACGTTTAGAAGTTACGTATATTACGGAACTGTAAACGGAAGTAAAGATGCTGGCTTAAGTGTCAGCGCAAACACAGCAATAAAATCCGGACAGAACAATCAGGTTACATATAGCGGAACGGCCGGAGGATTTGGTGGATCGCTGTTAAATGGTTCTGTAAAAAACAGCAAAGTAACGAGCTTAAGTAATGTAAGAGGTTTAAATAGTGTCGGTGGATTTGTTGGCTATTCTGGAAAGAGTGGAGTGGTTAAGGCAGATAAGATTGACGTTCTTGGAAATAATAAAGGACAGTTGCTCGGTGGAGCACTTGGAGTTATGGACATTTTTGGTTCTCACATTGATGACTGTGCAGTTACAGGGACGGATGATGGTTACACAGTACAAAGTACTGGCGGAGATGAGCAGATTGCCGGTGGATTTATCGGATACGCGAATCTTGCTAGAATGTCAAAGTGTACAGCAGGTGATGCGAACAATCAAAATCTTGGACTGAAACAGGTAGCGTCAGGTGGAACAGCCGGCGGCTTTGCAGGACGAACAAGTTTCGCTTATCTTGCAGATTTGAAGTTGGATTCTGGAGCAGTGAATGTAATATTCACACTTGTTAATAAACTTATAAAGGCATTGTATCTGGATAAAATCCAGGACTCCAATCTTCTGAATATTAATCTTGGAATTATTAAAGTGGATGCACTGTATGATGGCAAACTACTTCACGTAAATCTGCTTGGATTGGATATCTCTGTAGGACTTTCAAAGAAGTCAACGGATAACGACCAACAGACAGACCTTGCAATTATTACGATCGGAGATTCATCCATCAAACTTCCATGTAATGAAAATGGACTTTTGGATGATAATGATGCCAAATCCAATATCAGTGTGAGTCTGATCAAGGCCAATCGAACAAAAATCACAGATAGTAATGTCTACGGTGTCAGTCAAGGATATGATGTCTATGCCGGTGGAGCCGGAAATAACAATGATGGTGATGCTAAAGACGGACGAAGTGGTGGCTTTGTTGGATTCAACGATGAAGGACTTTTGAAGAACAACAACATGTATTACTGTGATGTGGTTCGTGGAACAAAAAATCTTGTCGGACCGTTTAGCGGAAAGAGTGAATTGGATTCGCAATATCAATTCAATACATTAGATAAGGTGGAAGGCGAGAACAATAATTACCGTATTTACAGAAAATTAGATCAATCTTTAGATGAAATTAAAAAGAATAACAGTATCTTGAACAGCAGTCATGAAAAGGATGATGCAAGCGGATGGGATATTTATACAATAGGACATATGAATCCGGTAAAGACTTTTGAGACTCTAAAAAATGCTGTTCTGGCAAGTAAGGGTGACTCAGTGAAAGCAGAGCTTAATGCTTATGAATCACCAGCAAAAGCAGTATTGATGTCAGATACCAAAACAACATTGAACACGGGAGATAGTGATACACCGGAACCATCCGAGTCACAGGATCCATGTGATGAGAACATCAAGCTGACGATCAATAAAGTTTGGAAGGATTTAAACAATTTTGATCATTCAAGACCAAACAGTATTACGGTAACAATATCACGTACCTGGAAAGATAAGACAGGAAATGAAAAGACAGAAACAGTTCCACGTTACGAGAGTTACAAAATAGAAGGTTCCATCGATAAATCTAAATGGCAGGAGGTGATAAAGGAACTCCCGGCATACAAGACAGATGGAGATGAAATTTATTATTACACGTATTCCATCACAGAAGCAAAAGTGGATGGTTATACAACAACGATAGATAAATCGCAAGATGGATTTACCTTCACAATAACTAATAGACATTTCCCAGGTCTTCCGGATACCGGAGGATACGGAAGTTATTTGATTTACCTGATAGCTGTTCTGCTTTTCCTGGTATATTTCGTAATGAGATATAAAAAATGCAAGGAAAATAAAAAAGCAGAAAAACTATAAAAGAAAAATTCTCAAGAAAAGGAGACAATTGTTATGAAGAGAATGAAAAAAATCATGGCATTAATGCTGGCAGCGATTATGATGATGGCTATGTCTGTCACAGCATTTGCCGCAGAAGGTGCAACAGGAACACTCACACTTACAGTTAATGTGAAAACAACAACACCAGCACAGGATCTGAAAGGTCAGACAATCAATCTGTACAAATTATTTGATGTGACAGAGTCAAAAAGTGGAGAAACAACAAACTACGCATATACCGTAAATAATACTTATAAGGCTGCCCTTGCATCCGTATTAAAAATTGGTGAAACTGCTAAAGATGAAGAGTTTGTAAAGGCAGTTGCAGATCAAGAAGCTACTATTCAGCAGTTTGCAAATGATTTTACAGCAAAAGCTTTAACAGATAATTTAGGAGCAACAAAAACTTCTGAAAAAATCACAGAAAGCAAAACATCTTATGAATTTACAGGATTAGACGCAGGTTACTATTTAGTATATGTAACAGGTGGAAAAGAGATTCAGTCTTCTTTAGTTACAGTTGATGAGACAACAACTACAGTAAACTTAAAAACAGAAGCACCAAGCATTACTAAAACAGCAGACAAAGAGACAGTAAGCATCGGACAGGTAGTGAAATATACAGTAACAGGTTCTATCCCGGATACAACAGGATATGCAAAGTATGTATATAAAATCCACGATGAATTATCAACAGGTCTTGATTTTGTAAATGATGCAGCAGGAACAGCTTGTGAAGCAAACAGTGTAAAAGTTACAGTAGCATTTAAAGATACAGATGTAACAGATGCATCTAAAGCACCTACAACAGCAACACTGGATGCAGTTAATCATAGAAAGATGACACTTGACCTGTCCTCATGGGTTAGAGAGAATCAGAGAAATAAAGGCAAAGAATTTAATGTAACATATTATGCAAAAGTAAATGATAAGGCTGTTGTAGCAGAAAAGAACAGCGCTAAATTGGAATATGGTAATGATCCAGACAATACAACAGAGACAACACCAAGTGAAGCAAAAACACCTACATATCCACTGAACATTAAGAAAACAGATCATAAAACATCTGGATTATTAGCAGGTGCAAAATTCAGCCTTTATACAGAAACAGAATATAATAAAGATGCGGATACAAGACAGGCTATTAAAGTTACTGGAACAAACGGAAACTATGTAGTAGATCCAACATCTGAAAACACAGTATTTGAATCTGCGGCTACAAAAATTGGCGAGAATGAATACAATCTTCATGTCAATGGTCTTGCAGAAGGAACATACTATTTAGTAGAGACAAAGGCACCAGACGGATACAATAAGTTGACAGCACCAGTCGTAATTAAAATCACAAAGAGCACAGATACAGATGTAAATAATTGGACTATTTCCAAAGATGGAACAGTTGAAACTGACAAAATCATCGACATTGCAAACAGCACAGGTTCCATCCTTCCATCCACTGGTGGACGTGGAGCAATTGCATTTGCTGTAATCGCAGCTCTTCTTGTATTCGGTGTAGCAGTAAGCTTCATCCGTGATAAAAGAAAAGAAGCATAATAGTTTTACCAGAGATATAAGATAAGATTTAAAGAATGGGCGGTTATCTTCCACGGAAGGTAACCGCAATTCCAAGTATAACAACAGGGAGAATGAAATGAAGAGTAAGAAGAAAAAAAAGAAGATAACAATAAAAGATATTATTCGTCTGATCGTGCTTTTGGTTGCATTCTCCGTATTGTTATATCCAACGTTTAGTAGTTATCTGAACGAAAAGAATGGTTCAAAAGTGGTATCCTATTATGATGAGGAAAGTGTAAAGTTAAGTAAGGCAGAAAAAGAGCAGATGTTGGAAGAGGCGAGAGCATATAATAAGGAAATGCTGGGAAATATTGATTTGATTGATCCGTTTTCGCAAGAAGATGTGGAAATAGATGCTCGCTATGAGGGACTGTTGAACGTAGATGGTTCTGGAATGATGGGATACATTCGTATTCCTAAGATTAATATAGAACTTCCAATCTATCATGGAACAAGTGAAGCAGTTCTGCAGACAGGTGTCGGACATTTCTGGGGTACATCTCTTCCTGTAGGTGGAGAAAGTACACATACAGTTCTGACAGGACATAGAGGTCTTCCGACAAAAACACTATTTACCAATATGGATAAATTGGAAGTAGGAGATATTTTTTACATTAAAGTCTTAGATGAAACCCTGGCATATCAGATTGATCAGATATTAACGGTTTTGCCACAAGAGACAGATAGCTTGTCCATTGAACCAGGTAAGGATTATGCAACACTTGTTACTTGTACACCATTTGCAATCAATACACACAGACTTTTAGTACGTGGAGAGAGAATACCTTATGAAGAGGCAACAAAGCAAGAGCCTGATACCAATATAAAACCAGAGTTATCTTTTACTGCTAAAGTGCTGATTGTAACAATTATAGTAATCTTCATAGGGCTGATGATAGCTATAATTTATAGTATACGAGATAGAAAAAGGAGGAAAGTAAGGTGAGAAAGAAGATAAGAAGTATTCACATTATTTTATTCGTTATGCTTTTTCTTGTCGGTAATTTTATAGATATTTCAACAACCCATGCTGAAGCAGGAAGTAGAACAGGAAGCATTCAAATTATTTATAAAGGGAGAAATAGTTCGGATAAAGAAGTGACTCTTTCCGGAGCAAAGTTCTCGATATTTCCAATTCAATATATGAAAAATAATGAGTTAGTATGGGAAGATGGTTTTAAAGATTCAGGGATATCATTACAAGATACCAGTGCAGAAGCAAGAGAGAAACAAGCAAAACAATTGTTTGCATTTGCGAAAGAAAATAATATTTCCGGATTAATGCAAGAAACAGATACTTCGGGATGCACGAGTTTTGGAGAATTGGATGAAGGAATTTACCTGCTTGCACAGATTGGAAATGTAGAAAGTGGTACAGATAAATTTGAATCCGCTCCATTCCTTGTTAATATTTCATCTGAAATTAATGGGAATGTAGAATATAATGTAACGATAGAGCCAAAAGCTGAATGGGTTTCATCAGAAACACCACCGAACAATCCAGATAAGCCAAAGGATACGACACCTTCAAAAACGGATAAGCCAAATACTATTCAGAAAATAATAAATACGGTAAAAACCGGAGATACAACAAATATAGTTGCATGGTTTTTAATAGCGATTGTTAGTCTTGGTTTGATTGTAGGACTCTATAAAAGAGAAAAATGAAGTAGCTATTATTTAAAGAAAACTGATCCATTGCGGTGGAATCAGTTTTCTTGTATTGTACGTCTTAAAACGTTGCAAACACTAATGTTGAAGAGAGGATGCAACGGTACGAGAGATATCGTTGTTTGATATTTGAGGAGCATTAAGCAGTGCTGTAAAATTCTGTCTAATGATATCCAGTGTCTTCTGCTTTTTTTGCAATTCCTGTTTTTCCCGAACAGTAGCAGTCTGTTCAGATTCAAGATTTTCAATCTGCTTCTGGATTTTATTAGAGCTTGGGATTTTGGTAACACCGAGATCCTGAAGCT
>ENA-OPWC01001503-OPWC01001503.1-human-gut-metagenome-genome-assembly--contig:-NODE-1503-length-15516-cov-15.369575_pt1 | contig 15516 bp, 8 predicted proteins | sample MGYA00241504_ERZ502000 | MGnify/ENA primary metagenome ERZ502000 (study PRJEB25962, sample SAMEA2042005) | human gut metagenome | biome: human gut; feature: human-associated habitat; material: faeces...
TTGCTTTGTGTCTTCGGGCAGGCAACCCCTGCCCCTACAGCTGACAATTGGATAGGCCGGTTTAGTTTTGATACACTCCCTTTTTTAGTATCTGATAGCTTGTGTTTAGAACATAGCTACCGGGCGTGTATTGTAAGTACTTCCTTTGCTGTTTGCCATTAATATTCCACTGAAGAAGTTCAAATACCATGCTTTGTTTTTATTGCCTTCCGAAGAAGTCCAATAACTCTGCTGGTCGAAATCTTTGAAACATTCCTGCTTGGCGTTACATATCACACCGGCATGATGTAACTCCCAAAGCAGTGCCAGTTCGCCCACTGCCGGCAGATACCATTCGCCTGCTCCTTTTCCGGGTTTGCTGTATTGGTAGCAATAACTTCCTGCCGGATAAGTAGAGGTGCTTTTGTTGATATAAGATGTATTTGTTGCTCCATTGAAGTCGCTCAGGATGCCTTCCGACGGCCAGGCGGTAATCAATCCTGTTTCTGTATTAATGGTAGTTCCTTTGATTTGCTCTTCAGCATTATCGGAGAAATAGGAATCTGCAGTACCGTTAAAATAGGGCAGACAACCGATTTGCTGTGTGCCATTGATAATAGTATCGTTTTTCAATCCTTCGATATCCTCCGATTTACTTGCCCATCTCACTTTGTTTCGCGCATTGGTTAGTGCCACGATACGTCCGTAAGGAGATGTGGTGAGGGTTTTGTCTAGATTACCATTTTTATCGTTCAGGGCATAAACAATACCGATACATGTCTTTTCTTCATTCATTTCCGTAGAATAAGTACCGTCGCTATAATAGTAATCGCCTACTTTGGCAGGAGCTACCGGAGTGCAAGTAAGGGCAGCAGAAGCATAATACTTTCCTTTTTCCAATGTAATGTTTTCTGTTGTTGAGGCTTCATATATGTTACCTGCATTGGTTACCAAGGTGAAATGTAGTTGTGCTTCCGAAGGGAAGAAAGAAATATAAGCACTACCCGGTAATCCGGCATCATTCTTGATAGTAAAGCTTCCTTCTGTGGTGTTACTGAATTCTCCATCTTTCAACTTTAAGGTTGCATTGGAATAAAGCTTTCCCGAAGTGGCTGTCACAGTGATGCGTGAGATGTCATTCAGCAGTGTGTTTCCATCGGTGGTAAATTCAAATTTACCGATGGTCATCAGATTCTTCATTTCGCAACTGCCCGAGCCCGACTGTGCAGTCATATTCACTTTGCACAAAGCCCATGAATAATCATAATTTGCCACTCCTGCCAATGTTCCGTCCTGATTGGCAAGACTCAGTTGTTGGGTCAATGTATCACTGCTGTTTGCTGTAATGGCATCAGCCGGATAAAATACTGCGATTTCTTTATCACTTTTTACTTTATTCGAGATGTCTCCGGTAAACAGGTCGGTAGAAGTGGATGACAGGGTGAAGATACTTTTCTTTACTCCTGTCAAGCTGGAGTGCATGGCTGCCAGTTTTGTACCTTCATTCCAATTGCCTTGCAGCATACCCGGAGTTGTTGCAGCATCGTTGCGCACTTCCAGAGAAGCTGTTAAAGAGAAAGGAACAGTAGATGTCGTATTCGACTTGTCGTCATCATCATCGCTGCATCCGAACATGCACAATGTAATGCCTAAAAGGAGAAATGTTTTTGCCTTTTTCATCATAGTTTTGCTTTTGCAAGTTTTTTATTTCAATCAGCAAAGGTAAATGTAATTTGTAGTCTTTTCAAATCTATTCAATGAAAGAAAGGCTTTTTTCGACGAATTAAGAGTTTTTGGTGGTAAAAGGCTCAATAATGTCGTTGAAAAAGGCTTCCGGTTTATTCCAAATCTTCAATTATCTTCTTTACATCTACCGATTGCAAACGACCGTATACTTTTTCACCGATGATTACTACCGGTGCTAATCCGCAAGCCCCTACACATCGCAGGCAGTCCAATGAGAATTTTCCATCGGGAGTTGTCTCACCTACTTCGATACCTAAGACACGCTTAAATTCTTCCAATAATTTTTCTGAGCCACGTACATAGCAAGCAGTTCCCATACAAACGGAGATAGGATATTTTCCTTTGGGTGTCATGGTAAAGAAGGTATAGAAAGTGACTACGCCATATACTTTGGATACAGGGATATTCAATTTATGAGCGATGAGACGTTGCATCTCCTCCGGCAGATAACCTTGCAGATGTTGGGCTTCATGTAAAATGTTGATCAGTTCACCGGGAAGATTTCCATGTTTGTCGCAAATAGCTTTGACTTGTTCTGCCACTTCACAGGCAAGTTTTATTTCAGACATTGTTTTCTATATTTAAGAGGTTAGTCAATGGATTTGTTAAAGTAATGTGTATGTAGTAACTTTTCCGATTTTTCGCTCAAGGGTTTGCCGAGATATTCTTCGTATAGTGTTTTGATATACGGATTATCGTGCGATTTGCGAATCGGTTTGCCGGCATCTTCACGATAGAGTGCATTGGCACGGGCGTAGAGCACTTCTGAATTGCCATGATGAAGCGGCTGTCCGCCTCCGCCGATACAGCCTCCGGGACATGCCATGATTTCGATTACATGATATTTATTGTGTCCGTTGCGGATGTCCTCCAATAAATGACGTGCGTTGCCTAATCCGTGAGCAATACCCACTTTTAACTCGAAACCGTTCAAATCAATTGTAGCACGACGAACTCCGTTTAGTCCGCGCACTTGTTCAAAGTTGACATTTTGCAGAGGATGACCTGTATAGATTTCATAGACGGAACGAAGGGCGGCTTCCATTACTCCGCCGGTGGTTCCGAAAATGACACCGGCCCCTGTCGAGACTCCCATCGGATTGTCGAATTCGGAATCAGGTAACAGAGTGAAACCGATGTTGGCGCGTTTGATAAGTCGGGCTAATTCACGGGTAGAGATAGAGTAGTCTACATCAGGGTTACCGTTTGTTTTAAATTCATCCCGGTCACATTCGTATTTTTTGGCGAGGCAAGGCATGATAGAGACAACCACCAACTTCTCTCGTGGGATACCCATCTTTTCTGCCCAATAGGTTTTTGCTATCGAACCGAACATCTGTTGTGGTGAACGGGCAGTAGAAGGAATGTCAAGCATATCGGGGAATTGATGCTCGAAGAAGTTTACCCAGGCCGGACAGCAGGAGGTAAGAATAGGTAGGCGGACAGAACGGTCGCCATTTAAGTAGCGCGTGAGTCGGTTGAGTATTTCAGAGCCTTCTTCCATAATGGTGAGATCGGCGGCAAAGTCAGTATCGAATACATAATTAAAGCCGAGTTCGCGCAAGGCATAAACCATCTTTCCGGTAACCAATGTTCCGGCTGGTAAACCGAATTCCTCTCCCAAGGCGGCACGGACAGCGGGAGCTGTCTGTACGATAACTATTTTATCAGGATTTGACAGATCTTCTATCAGTCGGTTGGTATGGTCACGTTCGGTGAGTGCGCCAACCGGACATACAGCTACGCACTGTCCACAATAAGTACATTCGCTGTCTGTCATCATTTTGTCAAAAGCAGGTGCGATGGTTGTATTGAAGCCTCGGCGGATAGCTCCTAATGCTCCCACGGTTTGTACGTCGTTGCATACACTCTCGCAACGGCGACAAAAGATGCATTTATCCATATTGCGTACAATGGATGAAGTAACTTCTCGCTTCCGGGGCGAAAGTTCGCCGCCGTTAAACGGCATTTCGCGGATATTGAAGCGGAGGGCAAGATTCTGCAATTCGCAATTACCGGATTTGGGGCAGGTGAGGCATTCATTGGGATGGTCGGAAAGAATGAGTTCGGCCACTATTTTACGGGCATTCATCACGCGCAGGGTACTAGTGCGGACGACCATACCGTCAGTGCAGCGGGTGGCGCAAGCGGGTGCGAGATTTTTTCGTCCTTCTACTTCTACTACACAGATCCGGCAGGAAGCGGGATTATTTTTAATGCAGGTTCCTTTCAGGTTGATGTGGCACAGGGTAGGTATATCAATCCCTATCTTACGTGCAGCTTCCAATAGGGTGGTGCCGGCAGGAACGGTAATAAAATGATGGTCTATCTGCAGGGTTATTTGCTGTTCTTCCATAATATTCATTCTTTAAGAGTTGAAATACAGGATTGAAATTTAGGTTGTTGTGTGTCCTGGGTTAACAAACATTGATGGCTTTAAACTTGCAGCGTGCCATGCACATGCCACATTTGATGCACTTGTTCGGGTCTATAACGTGGGGTTTCCGCACGTCTCCTATAATGGCATCGGCGGGGCAATGCTTGAAACATAGATGACAACCGATACATTTCTCAGGATTGATGCTGTAGGTGAGCAAAGCCTTACACTGTTTGGAACGGCAGGTCTTGTCTTTGACATGTTCCAGATATTCATCATAAAAGTTATTTAATGTCGAGAGTACAGGATTGGGGGAAGTCTGCCCCAGTCCGCAGAGAGCCGTATCCTTGATGACATGCCCGAGAGTAGACAGCGTTTCAAGGTCTTTCTCTGTTCCACACCCTTGTGTTATTCTGTTTAATATTTCCAGCAATCGCTTATTTCCGATGCGGCAGGGTGTACATTTCCCACAAGATTCTTCTACGGTGAAATCGAGATAGAAGCGGGCAACGGACACCATGCAGTCGTCTTCGTCCATTACGATCATTCCTCCCGAGCCCATCATGGAACCTGCAGCAAGTAAATTGTCAAAATCAATCGCTGTATCAAGATGTTTTTCTGTGAGGCAGCCGCCCGAAGGTCCTCCGGTTTGTACCGCTTTAAATTTCTTTCCACCTTTAATACCTCCGCCGATGTCGTAGATTACTTCGCGCAAGGTTGTTCCCATTGGTACTTCTATCAGGCCTACATTATTTATTTTTCCTGCCAGGGCAAATACTTTCGTTCCTTTTGACCGTTCTGTGCCGATAGAGGAGAACCATTCGGCTCCTTTTGTCAGGATGATGGGGATATTTGCCAGAGTCTCCACGTTGTTCACATTGGTTGGCTTACCTAAATAGCCGGCTTCTGCGGGGAAAGGAGGTTTCAAAGTCGGTTCTCCCCGATTTCCTTCCATTGAATGGATGAGAGCAGTTTCCTCACCACAGACAAATGCACCGGCTCCGTAGCGGATTTCTATATCAAAGCAGAAATCTGTTCCTAAAATTCTTTCACCCAGCAAACCATATTCACGTGCTTGGGCAATAGCAGTCTTAAGCCGCTGAATGGCGAGAGGATACTCGGCACGGATATAAACCAACCCTTGTCGGGAACCGATGGCGTATCCGCAAATAGTCATGGCTTCTACAATGGAATGAGGGTCTCCTTCCATGATAGAACGATCCATAAAAGCCCCGGGGTCGCCTTCATCGGCATTGCAAACAACATATTTGGTATCAGCGGCTTGTTTGTGAGCAGACTCCCATTTTAGCCCGGTAGGGAAGCCTCCACCTCCGCGTCCGCGCAGTCCGGAACGTTTGATAACCCCGATGACATCTATCGGTTGCTTATGGAGCAAACTGTCTGCCAAAGCAAGATAACCATGGCGGGCAATATATTCCTCTATATTTTCCGGGTTGATGAAACCACAGTTGCGCAATGCGATGCGTTGTTGTTTCCTATAAAAATCCATGTGCTTGGAGTCGCTCACAACACGTTCGGTTTTCGGGTCGATATAGAGAAGTCGTTCCACTCGGTGACCATTGATAATGTGTTTCGTGATAATTTCGTCAACATCTTCGGGGGTAACCCGTATGTAAAAGGTATTGTCGGGAATGATTTTGACTATAGGTCCTTTTTCACAAAAGCCGAAACATCCGGTGGTGATAACTTCCACTTGATGGACAATATTGTACTGTTCCAATGCCTTTTGGAGATGTTCGGCAATGAGATGGCCGGAAGAAGCAGTGCAGCCGGTTCCTCCACAAACAAGGATTTGCAGGTGGTCGGTGCCTATGGTAAGGCCACAACTCTTCTCGGCAATCTTTTTGTTGCTTTGCTCACGCAAGCGGAGCGCATTTTCTGCCCTCTGCATGATGGCTTGCAAGTCATGGGTAGACAGGATTTTCATGATATTTATTTTTTCTCGCCGAAATCGGCTTGTTGTTGCTCTACTTCTTTCAGTTTTCGTTCATTTTGCTCTTTTACAGCTTTTTCCTTTTCCAATTCCTTTTGGGATTTGGCTGTGATTGGAAAGAATTGTGAGTCAGACTTCATTGGGATAAGTGCTGCCTCTTCACTTGCATAAATCAAAGGATATGCCGAGGGTTTGCTTTCCAGTTCCAATTCTGCGCTGACCGGCATTTGCGAACCTTCGAATAATACACTGGCTGTTATCTTTATCTTGCCGGGTTTCAGAGTAGATTGTACCAATATCGGTGCTGTTCCCCATTTTACGGGAGCCGGATTTGCCAACACGTTTGCACCGCCGAGGATGCGTCCTTCACCTTCGATGTGGAATTTCACATAGTAATTGTTCAGGCGTTTGATGTTGCCGTTTTTATCGGCAATGGCGGCTATAACCGTTACGAAGTCCGAGCCGTCGGCTTTCAGTTCTGTGTTTTCATTATCTATCCAAAGAAGTAATTTGGAAGGACGGCGTGCCGGGCATACTTTGTGAGTGGCTACTACCTTTCCGTTTATCAGTCCTTCTGCCAGTAGAAAGACTTCCTTTTGCCTTCCTTCTTTCATAGACATGTTTTTGTCTATCATGAAGTTATATACATCCTTAAATGTGATGATTGGAGACGGCATTCCTTCCCGGCTAACCGGTTTGGTATATGTCAGGCTCTTTCCTCCTTTATTATATGTAAGGCGCACTTCATCACAATTGGAATATACGGTTACATCTTTAGGAGAGAACGGTGTCATTTCGTGAGCGATATATACCATGGGACCGGTTTCGAACAAGCGGTCTTGTTTCTTGGGCGAGCGTTGCGCTTGGAACATATAATAAGAATACTTGGGCTGGCGGAACACATCCATCAATCCGCCATAAAAGGGGTCGGGGTGATAGCCGCGCTGGTGGTCGAATGAATGCCACAGGCATCCTCCTACGTGTTGGCGTGGTGTACGATAAAGCACGTCATAGCAGGTGTACGGATAGTTGGGAGCGGCATAATGCCAAGCCTGGATAAGCATTGCCTGCTCTCCCCAGTTGCGAGCTACCCGGCTGGGAGAGTTATGAGAATTCCAATCATCTACGTTATCTCCCCATTCACGGGTGAAGTAAGTGATTTTGGGGTCGAGCTTCTTTATAGCCCAGTCTTTGTCCGCATTGGCCGGATGGGTGAAAAGGACAGGGTAGACTTCATGGCCGCGTGCCTCGCTGTCGCAACCGGAGTAACAATAAGGATAAGGATATTCTTGTGCTACTAAGTCGAGTGTGTTTTTTGCAAAATCGGCCGGATACCAAGTTTCGTTCAAAATAGGTTCCCACAGCCATACGCAAGGATGATTACGATCGCGACGAACCATATTGCGGATATCACTGTAAACGCGTTGGGCAAATTCAGGAGCGTCGTTCCAGAATTGCCAGCCCGGAGTATTGACAATGACAAACAATCCCAATTCGTCACAGGCATCCATAAAGGCAGGGTCTTGAGGACAGTGGGCATTACGGATTATTTTCAGTCCGGCATCGCGTAATTTTTTTGCATCACGCCAGTGAATACTGTTGGCTACTGCATTGCCTACCACAGCAAAATCCTGATGTCGGTTGGCGCCAATCAAAGGACTTTCGTAGGGCTTTCCGTTCAGCCAGAAACCGTCTTTGCCCTTGAATTCAATGCTACGGATACCGATTCGGCGACGATAGCCGTCTATCGTGTTTCCTTCATTGTCGCGGATACGGACTATTAAATTATATAAGGTAGGTTTTTCGGGGCTCCAAAGCATCGGTTTCTTAACGATGATTTTGTCTTTAGAGGTAATGGCTTTGCCCGGACGAACCTGCACTTTATCGTTTAAGAAAGCGACTTGCCGTCCGTCCGGCTGTTGCAGTTCATATTCCACTACGCCCGTAAAGGTCTTTTTGCTTTCATTGCGCACATGGGTTTTCAGCAGAACTTCCGCCGAGTTGTCGGACACTTTATCGTAGGCAACGAAAAGTCCGCCTCCTGCTGTTTCGTTCTCAAAGTTGGGGTCGGTGATGAAGACGGAGTTATGGGCAATCAGCCAGCAGTCTCGATAAATGCCTCCGAAGTAAGTGTAATCCAGTACATCCTGTGCTTTGCCGGGAGGATAACCGGGGTCATTGCTATTGTCAGTCCATACGGCTATAATGTTATCTGTTTCCCACTTCAGTGCATTCGTGATATCAACCACGACAGGCAGATATCCTCCAAAGTGTTCGGCCAACAGTTTGCCGTTGACAAACACTTTGCTTTTCCCCATAATGGCTTCAAAATGGAGGAAAAGCTTTTTACCTTTTAAAGCATCGGCAGGAGTGAAGTGTTTGCGATACCACGCTTCTCCCTGATAGTTAATGCAACCACTGGCTTCGGTCGGCAGATATTCGATACCGTTGGGAAGAGAGACCACTTCCCAGTTCCGGTCATCAAAGTGGATAGCTTCGGCTCCCGGTGCCGCACCTTTGTGCAGACGCCAGGCAGGATTCATGGAGAAAACATCGCGACCGGAATTTGCCAGCTGATAGAAACCGGCTGTAGAGAATTCCGGTTGATGGGTCGCCTGTACTTTGCATAAAGGAAAAAGCAATAAGGCGATTAAATAATAAAGTAGAATACGTTGCTTCATAATAATAGATATGTTATACTAAATAGGGATTAATTTCCCAAAGATACAATATAGTATGAGTTTATTGTAATCATGACCGGGTAATTTTATTATTTTTCGTAAAGGCTTTCTTTTCCATTAATTCTTCGGTTTCTTTCCTTTAAGTTGTATTTAGCAAACAAGGTCTGTTTCTTTGTTGTTGAGAGGTGACTCTTATATAGAAGCCTTTAATGTTTGACGTTACTATATTGCATAGTATTTCAATCCGAATATAATTTTATATAGCACCATTGGTGTCGGAATATACATTGTTATTGTTTACTTCACTTGAGAAAGTCGTGTTGTCGGGTTTAAAAAGCAATTAGGAAAGGACGTTCGTGCTTTTTTATATTGTTGATTAACAGTGTGATATTAACCTGTTTCTATATTAGAAAGAGATTAATACTAGAAGAACTATGTTTTCCATTTGAAAAATAATATATGCTACAAATATATAATAAACATATAATATGCAGCCATATTTATAGTTGAAATCGCACACGGATAAATGTTTATTAACTATTCAACGTGTATGGTAGAATATAAGTAGCCTACTTTATTTTTATAAAGAGAGAAATAATAATAGTAGTTTAAGCATTCAAGTATTAATATTTATCTTCGTATCATTGTTAACGCCATTAACACAATGTATTTATTTTAATTATGCCTCCCATACCTCTTGTGTAATGGTAGAAATAAAGTAGAAAACCATTTCTTATGTTCTTTGTAAAAAGGATATATCGAGGAATGGGAATAAAAAAGCTATTTAGTTAATGTATTGATAATAAGGTGATTATTTTTCGGCATAGTTCTTCTAGAACTTAAACGGATAGAGAATTAAAGAAACGTGTCTTTATTAAATATAGTAAACCTTATTATTAATGCTTATGAATTTGAAAAATTTCACTCTAAGGAGTGAACGTCTCTTAGTAATTGCATTGTTAGCATGTAGCACTCCACATGCTTTTGCAATTTCAATGGTAAGTGAGGATTCACATAATCCGGTAGTAAATCAGCAGGATACCCATGTCAAGGGAACTGTTATCGATTCTAGGACAGGAGAACCTATCATCGGAGCTAACATTGTGGTAAAAGGTACCACTAATGGTACTATCACAGGAGTTGATGGAGATTATTCTTTGAAAGCGCCGGTAGGTTCCGTGCTGGAAATTTCCTTCATCGGTTATAAGACCGTTACAGTCAAAGCAGTAGCAGGATTGCAGAAAATCAGACTACAAGAAGACAGTTCTCTATTGGATGAAGTAGTAGTTGTAGGATATGGAACGCAAAAAAAAGTGAACTTGTCGGGTGCTGTCGATGCAATCTCTTCCGAAGCTTTGGAAGATAGGCCTATCATCAATGCCGGACAAGGTTTGCAAGGTGTAATTCCAAACCTGAATATCACTATTTCTAATGGTGCTGCCAACTCTACTCCTTCATTCAATATCCGTGGTGAAACTTCATTAAACGGTGGTGACCCTTTAATTTTGGTTGATAACATACCGACCACTTCAGGTGAGCTTTCCCGGTTGAATACCAATGATATTGAAAGTGTTTCTGTTTTAAAGGATGCTGCTTCCGCTGCAATTTATGGTGCTCGTGCTGCTTTTGGTGTTATTTTGGTAACAACAAAGCGGGCCAAATCCGAGAAAATTGCCATTAACGTAAACGCATTTTATTCGACTCGTAAAGTCACACGCGTACCGGAACACGTCACTGATCCTTATACGGTAATGAAAATCAAACACGATGCTGCTACGCCCTTATATAATCTATATCCGGAAAAACAATTGGAAATTGGCAAATACTTTTCAGAACATCCTAATGAAGATCGGGTAGTTATCAATCCGGATGATCCTGAATCTTGGTTGTATTATGGCTCTACTGATTGGATGGATGAAGTATATGAGTCTTCAGCTCCCTCTTATACAGTAAACTTCAATATCTCTCAAAAAGCCAAAAAGACTTCTTATTACTTATCAGGCGAATATGCACGCCAGGATGGTATGCTACGTTATGGAAATGATATTTATGATCGTTACAATATTCGCGGTAAAGTTGATTTTCAGATAACAAATTGGTTGAACTTAAGTAACAATACCTCATTTGTACAACGAACTTACGATCAGCCAAGCTTCGGACGTACAGATTGGGGACTATCTGATTTCTTTCACGAAGTAAACCGTACTAACTCATTAGATGTACCTCGTAATCCCGATGGTTCATGGACACAAAACGGTGGTGCTATTCTTGGAGCTTTGCAGGAAGGCGGACGCAAAATAAATGACAGCCGTGAATTCTCAACAACATTTGGCCTGACATTGGACATTATAAAAGATATGTGGCAAATTAAAGCAGATGCCACTTGGAGGCGTGATAGTGAATTAAATCGTAATTCTTATCACAATTATCACTATAAAACAGGTCCTAATAAACCGGAGCAGGCTAGCGGACGCCCGACTCGTGCATCTCGTTCTACCTCGTTCTATAATTATAATGTCTATAATGTGTATACTGATTTTCACTATACGTTTGCAGATAAACATTATGTTCAAGCTTTACTCGGTTTTAACCAGGAAACCAGAAAGACCAATTCTTTCTCTATGTATCGTGATGATTTGATCAGCTCTTCCTTCCCCACTCCCGAATTGGCCGTTGGAGAAAAAGGAATAGGTGAAGATATCAGCGAATGGGCTGTGAGAGGTATGTTTTTCCGCGTTAATTACATCTATGATGATAAATATATTTTAGAAATGAACGGTCGTTATGATGGAACTTCACGTTTCCCAAAAAAAGATCGTTTTGGTTTCTTCCCCTCCGGATCTGTTGCTTGGGTTTTGTCGAAAGAAAAGTTTATGGAAAACATAAATCAAAGCATTGGTTTGGATATGTTGAAGTTCCGTGCTTCTTATGGTGCTTTAGGAAATCAGAATGTAGGTACTTATGCCTATCTGCCTACTATGAGTTCCGGACAAATAGGTCAAATATTGGATGGTTCACAGCCGGTAGCCGTGTATGCTCCGGGAGTGGTATCGAATACGTTGACTTGGGAAAAGGTTAGAACTATTAATGGAGGTATTGACCTGGCACTCTTGAACAACCGCTTGTCTGCCAGCTTTGATTACTATGTGCGCTACACGGAAGGTATGCTGACTAAAAGTAAAACGTTACCAAGTGTATTTGGTGCCAGTGAACCCAAAACTAATGCTGCTGACCTGAAAACAAAAGGTTGGGAATTGTCTTTAAGATGGAGAGATCAGTTTATGTTGGCAGACTCACCGTTTAACTATAGTATTAAAGTAGCTTTAGCCGACAGTCGTGCATTCATTACTAAATATGATAACCCGAATAAACGGTTGGGAGACTATTATGAAGGACAGGAAATAGGCGAAATGTGGGGATTGACTACTGAGGGTTTCTTCCAGACTGAAGAGGAAATTAAAAACCATGCCGACCAAAGTGCAGTAGGTGAAGATGACCAGAGCTATAAATTCTATGTAGGTGACCTGAAGTTTGCCGATTTAAACAATGATGGAAAAATCAATAAAGGTGACTGGACATTGGCTAACCCGGGTGATTTCCGCAAAATTGGTAATAGTTCGAGCCGATATCCTTATAGTTTTGATCTTTCGGCAGACTGGAAAGGATTTGATATTCGCGGATTCTTTCAGGGCATAGGTAAGAGAGACTGGTATGCAGGCGGTGGAAATCATTATTTTTGGGGAATCTACGCACAGCCTTGGACAAATGTACAAACTCATAATCTGGACCACTGGACACCGGAAAATCCCAATGCTTATTATCCTCGTGTAAAGGCTTACATTGCCGAATCAACAGGTAGCGAGCTGGCTTGTGTACAGACAAGATATATGCAAGATGCTTCTTATTTACGTATGAAAAACCTGACTATAGGTTATACATTACCACAGGACCTGACCCGGAAATTGAATATTGAACGTGTGCGTTTCTATTTCAGCGGTGAGAACTTGTTTGAAATTACTCACCTGAAGGCCAATCTCGACCCGGAAGCCTTGGATTCCAGCAGTAAAGTATATCCTTTACAACGTTCTTATTCTTTTGGTGTTAATTTAACTTTCTAATTAATTTACTGATATGAAACAATTAAAAACTATATATGCAGTAGCTACCTTTATGGGATGTGCACTTTTTACCGGATGCAATGATGATTATCTGCAAAAATATCCGGAAGATAGCTTGAATGAAGAGGCATTCTTTAAAACTGTAACCGATTTGGAAACTTATACCAATGGCTTTTATGGCATGTTTGGAGCCTCGTATGACGATTTATTTTCTGATAATATCGGTCATGGAACAGGTGATTATACATTTAGTCAAAAATTAAAAGGACGTATTGATGAGACTAAAATAGGATCATTTGGATGGAAAAAGGATGGCGTATGGGAAAATATTCATGATATCAATTTTATGTTAGTCAATGCTCATAAAGTGGAGGGTGACGAAAATGAAAAGAAACATTATATAGGTTTGGCCCGTTTATGTCGTGCGTTGCAATATTATGGCTTAATTAAGAATTATGGGTCTGCTCCTTGGTATTCTGCTCCAATTGCGACAGATGATGAAGAAGCATTATACAAAACTCAGGATTCACGTTCGTTGGTCGTTGACTCGGTGATGGCTGATTTGCAATATGCTTGCGATTATATGCAGGAGGGAAGCAGCCGTACACGAGTTACTCGTTACGCTGCTTTAGGATATATGGCACGCATAGCCTTACATGAAGGTACTTTTCGCAAATATCATGAAGAGATAAGTGAACTGGCAGGTACTGCCAATTCATTCTTGGAAAAAGCTGTTTGGGCTACTGATGAAATAATGAGTTCCGGACAATTTGAAATCACAGGAAAAGGGGCAGCTGCCTATCGTGATTTATTCACTAATCCTGATCTGAGCAAAAATAAAGAAATGATTTTATTCTCTGATTATGATAAAGATTTAAATCGTAAGAACAACACTTCAACAGTATTAAACTGGCAATGGAATTTGAGTCGTAGCCTGGCCGATAGTTATTTAAAATCGGATGGTACTCCTATCACAGAAGCAGATCGTACCAAGACTTTTGTAGACATGTTTACTGACCGTGACCCCCGTATGGCTGAGACAATTATGTATCCTGGATTTATTAACGAAGGAGACAATAGTACGCTGCCCACTAAAATTGTATTGGATTACGGTGGCTTGGGGCAAATCAAATTTTTGCCACGTACAGACGCAACTTATGGTGGGTGGGGTGAAAATATAACCGACCTTCCTATCATCCGTTATGCCGAAATTCTATTAATAAATGCGGAAGCAAAAGCAGAACTCGGCATATTGACCCAAAACGATCTGAACACAACAGTTAATTTACTCCGCAGTCGTGTGGAAATGCCCGAAATGACTATGAATGTTCCGATAGATCCGGCTTTGGAAGCATTATATCCAAGCGTAAGTGGGGCATTGAAAAACGTCATGCTTGAAATACGTCGCGAACGTCGGGTGGAATTGGCATGTGAAGGTTTCCGTTACGATGATACAATGCGCTGGGCTGCCGGCAGCATCTATGAAAGACCATTCGAAGGTGTTTATCTCCCGGGGTTCGGTGTATATGATTGTACCGGTGACGGTGTGCCTGATGTGGCATTGTTCAAATCTCCCAATGATAAAATGGGATATACTGATGAAGAATTGAAAGAACTTTCTGTATATTACACAGAAGATGAAAACGGTGCTCCAAAACAGATTTATTTAAGTGAAGGTGATAAGGGAAATATTCGCTTCTATTCTGATACAGATGAGGATGCCAATAAATTTATTGCACCTAAATATTATTATTATCCACTGTCAAAAGATGAATTGGTCTTAAATCCCAATTTGAAGCAACCGATTGGATGGTAATAGTATGATGGAAGATATTGTAATATGTGAATCGTTACGTTTTCAAGATAACTGATTTTAGTCAAACCTCTGATAGCTCCATTAATTGGTAAGGCTGTCAGAGGTTAATTTTATCATGGTGTATTAAACAACGTAATAACTTGAGGGTCTTACCGGTGCAAAGTTACGCATTTTTAGAAGTTTGAGTGTTGCCTTCTTGTTTATTCTGCGTTAGAAAGCAATTCTGTATGATAAAGATGCAGAAATTTGCGTGGGATGCGGTGAAATATCCCCTGCCGACAATGGGTCAACAGCGATTTAACGGGAACAGTCCGGTTGATCGTGAAGTAGCGGGCCACTTGTCACTCTTGAGGGTTTAACATATCATATCACTGGTCGAGGAAAGAGTAAGGCGTTTCTTAGGGCCGGCCAAGTCCTTTTGAACGGAAGATTATTACAGTCTACTGCAATGGACTGTACAGTCCGTTGCCGTGGACTGTACGGTCTACCGTAACGGACTATACGGTCCACTGTGGAAGACTGTAGTAATTCGACTTATAGACAGGCATAATCGAAAGGACGGAAACGTTTAAACCGGCTAGTGAAACGACTTAGGAAGTTCAAACGGGATCAGAACAAACCTTATGGGATCACGGATGGGAAAACCTGTGATGCTTACTGCTTCTATGAAGCCTTTGGATTCAAAGTGCACATCATAGGATAATGCAGAGGGCATCCGTTCATCTAGATAAATGTGTGTTTCTGTTGAAGTCTGTTCAACACGGACCGGTGAAAAGTAATTGAGGGTTTCAGGGCTCAGTTGTAATTCTTGGGGGATTAACATTTGTTAATTTCCCTTTATGCAT
>ENA-OPWC01001551-OPWC01001551.1-human-gut-metagenome-genome-assembly--contig:-NODE-1551-length-15090-cov-2.331892_pt1 | contig 15090 bp, 10 predicted proteins | sample MGYA00241504_ERZ502000 | MGnify/ENA primary metagenome ERZ502000 (study PRJEB25962, sample SAMEA2042005) | human gut metagenome | biome: human gut; feature: human-associated habitat; material: faeces...
ATAGGCATAGCTGCCACAGCTCTCTTATTGGATAATTCTTTCATTCTGCTGCTGTTTCCTCCAGCAAGCACTATTCCTATTGCTCTCATACCTTATCACCTGCCTTAATCAAAGTTTCGCCACTGTCGAGTAATCCGTTCGGATAATCACTAAGTTCAGTTTTTCCTGATATTGCTGTGTTCTTTCCTATACTTACACCGTCAGGGATAACACTGTCCTCTCCGATGGTACAAAGTCCAAACGCATATACGTCAGGTTTGTAATTGTTCGGTTTTTCTTCACCGACACCAAGTTTGCAATTCTTTCCTACTTTTACACTTTCGGCTATAATCGACTTATCTATAACCGTTCCCTCATCTATATAAGAAGAACCCATAATAATCGAATCTCTGACAACTGCTCCCGGCGCAATATAAACACCTGAGCCGATAACTGAATTGCTGACTTCACCGTATATCTCCGACGCTTCGCCTATAATAGCTCTGTCGATTGAAGCCTCTTCTGCGATAAACTGTGGCGGAATCTTATCACTCTTTGTATAAATCTTCCAATACTCCTCGTAAAGGTTGAATACAGGAATAAGGTCGATAAGTTCCATATTGGCTTCCCAATATGCTCCAAGCGTTCCGACATCTTTCCAATAACCATTGTACTCATATGCAAAGATACGCTTGTCCTGCTCGTGGCAATAAGGAATGATATGTTTACCGAAATCACATGCCGGCTGGTCTTTTAACTTTATGAGAGCATCTCTAAGAACCGGCCATGAGAATATGTAAATACCCATCGAAGCAAGATTGCTTCTTGGATGTTCAGGTTTTTCTTCAAACTCCCGAATCCTTCCGTTGTCATCTGTTATCACTACACCAAATCTGCTCGCTTCTTCAATAGGAACCGGAATCGTTGCAAGTGTGACATCTGCTTTATTTGCCTTGTGGAAGTCAAGCATGACCTCATAATCCATCTTATAGATATGGTCTCCACCAAGGATAAGTACATAGTCAGGATTATAATACTCCATATATTTTAAGTTCTGATATATAGCATTTGCTGTTCCTGTATACCACTCACTGCTTGCACTCTTCTCGTAAGGCGGCAGTATTGAAACACCACCTACATTTCTATCCAAATCCCACGGAATACCTATTCCGATATGTGTGTTCAGCCTAAGCGGCTGATATTGTGTCAAAACACCTACTGTATCTACTCCTGAATTGATACAGTTACTGAGTGGAAAATCAATAATTCTATACTTTCCTCCAAAGGCAACTGCCGGTTTCGCAACGTCAGCGGTAAGGACGCCAAGGCGGGAACCCTGTCCTCCCGCTAATAACATAGCTATCATTTCTTTCTTAATCACACTATCACCCCTTTTATATTTATTCGTTTGAAATTTATATATATACAGTCATGTACTGCCTGTCCCGAATATGAACATATGACCATTTACAAAATTTCTAACAGGTATACCATATGCCTCAATTTAATGTGACAATATAGTATATTCATCTAATGTGCTTTTTATTATAACACAACATGAACAAAATGTGAACAAATATAACAAATTTTTCAGACATTTTTTTGTTATTTTTGCCAAATTTTACACAAAAATACTGCTTTCACGCCGTTAATACACTATATATACGGACTGCAATATTTTTACTCAATATTTTGTATTCATATAGAAATTATGAACTGTGTTCATATTCCAGTGAAACATTATTTTAATTACAAATAATTTATATTTTTGTTACATTTTCATTTTACAATTGTATTTTTCCAGCCAATGTTTATAATATAATGAGTAATAACTTATTAAAACAGATAGGACGGTGGCATTATGTACCAAATAAATCTTAATAATCCATGCAAAGTATTTTTCATAGGCATCGGTGGAATCAGTATGAGCGGTTTTGCTCAGCTGCTCCATGAAAATAATTTCAATGTCTGTGGTTCAGATATAAAAGAAAGCAAAATCACAAAGCATCTCGAAAGCACAGGTATAAATATTATATACGGACAGAAAACAGAAAATATCACTGATGACATTGACCTGGTTGTCTATACAGCGGCTATTCACCCTGACAATCCTGAATTTATCCGTGCCAAAGAACTCGGCATTCCTATGATGGAGAGAGCTGAGATGGTAGGTCAGGTCATGAAGAACTACCCAAATGCAATCGGCATTTCAGGAACACACGGAAAAACCACTACAACTTCCATGCTGTCACAGATTTTTCTTGCGGCAAAAAAAGACCCTACAATCTCCGTAGGCGGTATTCTTGACGCTATAGGCGGAAACATCCGCATAGGCCATTCAGAAAACTTTATCACTGAAGCATGTGAGTACACAAACAGTTTTCTTAAATTTCATCCTACTGCCGGAATTATCCTGAATGTAGACGCCGACCACCTTGACTTTTTCAAGGATATAGATGACATAAGACATTCATTCCGAAAATTTGCGGAACTCATACCTGAAAACGGTGTTCTTGTCATAAACAAACATATTGACAAATTAAACGAGATTATAGACGGTCTGCCATGCAAGGTCATCACTTTCGGACTTGAACAGGATTGTGACTATGCGGCTGCTGATATTTCTTTTGACGAAAAAGGACATGGCTGCTATACACTTGTAAGAAACGGTCAGAAAACAGATATGCAGGTAAAACTTAATGTAGTAGGAAAACATAACATATCAAATTCTTTAGCGGCAATCGCATTATCCGAATATTACGGAATAGACGAAGCTTCTATTTTAAGCGGACTCTCAGATTTTGTCGGAACTGAACGCCGCTTTGAACTTAAAGGTACATTCAACGGTGTAACTGTTATTGATGATTATGCACATCATCCAACTGAGATTACAGCTACACTTACAGCGGCTCAAAAATATCCACACAAACACCTCTGGTGTGTATTCCAGCCGCACACATACAGCAGAACAAGAGCACTTCTCAAAGAATTGGCTGCCGCACTCTCAAATGCTGAAAACATCGTCCTCGCCGATATATATGCAGCAAGAGAGCAGGACCCGGGAGATATTTCATCAAAAACACTTCAGGATGAACTTGCTAAACTCGGAAAAAAGGCGTACTATTTTCCATCTTTTGAGGAAATTGAAAAATTTTTACAGGAAAAATGTATCGACGGTGACTTGTTGATAACTATGGGTGCCGGAAATGTAGTAACCATAGGCGAATCACTCGTTCAAAAATAGTTATCCACATTATCCACAATTGATTGTTGATAATTCTTCACAATCCATTGTGGATATTTTTATGTTTTATATTACACTTAAACATGCTATTTTAAGCCATTTAAAACTTTTTTCCACATTTTCAACATTATCCACATTTTTTTAATAGACATAACTGTTTTCAAGCTATGACTTGAAACATTTTTAAAACATGCTAAAATACATTTACGGTGGACTTAATAACACATAAGATTTCAAAACATACAAAAATACAGAAATGAGGATTATAAATTATAATGGAAAATGTTTTATCATGTACCGGATATATTCAACAGAATACAGTGATAAGCAATGCATTCATTGAACATTTTATGTTGGATGCAAACGGCAGTTATGTAAAGGTATATCTATATCTGTCAAAATGTATACAGTCCGGCGGCATCGACATTTCCATACCATTTCTTGCAGATAAAACAGACAGCACTGAAAGAGATATTATTCGTGCTTTGCAGCATTGGGAAAAAAAGGGACTTATAAAGATTACTCTTGACAATGTCACCGAACAGATTTCTTCTATTCAGATGCTTAACCCCGACGATGTCTATCAAGCTGCAAAATCAGCTTCATATATTGATGATACCGCCGAAGACATTGCAAGCACATCACAGATTCCTTTTTCATCCAAAGAAAAGAAATCTGACTCTGTCAATTCTGTTTCCGTATCTGCCGAACAAAGAAAAGAATTAGCAGCAAATCAGGATTTTCAATTTGCGCTTCAGGCAATCCAGTCATTTCTTGAACGTCCTTTTAAGTCAAATGAAATTGAACTTATATCATATCTTTATGGTACGCTGCATTTCTCATCCGAATTATTGATTCATCTATATGACTATTGTATTTCACTCGGAAAAAGCAACTCAAATTATATACAGGCAGTTGCACTTTCATGGCACGAACAGGGTGTAAAATCACCCGAAGATGCCAAAAAAGTTACTACCGATTACAATACAGCATACACTGCCATATCAAAAGCTTTCGGACTTGGCAGACCGCTTGCTATCATAGAAAAGCAGTTCGTTGAACGCTGGCAGAAAGAATGGATGATTGATTTAAGTGTAATAATAGAAGCATGCAACCGAACGATGCTCAAAATACAGAAAGCTGATTTTAAATATGCCGAGGGAATACTCGACAACTGGCATAAGTCTGGCATAAAAACTTTGCTTGATGTTGAAAAAGCCGACGAGATATATGCTAAACATAAATCCGAGAAAAGCAATAACAGCCAGAAAAATTACAGATACAACGCAAACAATTCAGGCGGCAGCTATATAAAAAAGAACCAGTTTAATACTTTCCAGCAAAGAGATACTTCTCACGCTGAGATAAGTGAACTGGAGAGAAAACTGCTAAACAGGTAAACAAATCTAAACAGACAAATGACTGCTGATTTAAATACGGAGGGAGATTTATGGGATTATCAAACACTCAATATCGTGATATTATGTATAAGTATGACCAGCTGCGTTTAAAAAATAAACGCCTTGTTGCTTCGAGATATGAGAAGCTCTATGAAAAAATTCCGGAATTGAGGAATATTCAAAACGAAATCATCAATCTCTCTACCAATCAGGCACGCATGGAGCTTTTAAACCCTGACGAAAAGCTTGACGAAAAAGCTTACCGTGCAAAAAAAGACGAACTTATCAATAAAAAGACAGAATTACTGCTGGCAAACGGTTATCCCGCAGATTTTCTATCACCGATTTATTCATGTAAAGACTGTAAAGACACCGGCTACATAGACAACAAACCATGCCACTGTCTTAAACAGTACGAGATTACCTCGTTATACAAAAATTCAAATCTTGCTGATATACTTGAAAAAGAAAATTTTGATACATTCAATCCAACTTTTTATGATAACAAGCATATTGTCGAAAATTTATCACTTACGGCTAGAGAAAATATTCTCAGAGTCAAAGCGGTTTGTCTGGATTTTGTCAAACATTTTGATACAGCATACGACAATCTTATATTTTACGGCGAGACAGGTGTCGGAAAAACTTTCCTCACGCACTGCATTGCAAAGGAGCTCTTAGACACCTCGCATACCGTTGTATACTTGACTTCTTTACAGCTTTTTGATATTTTAGAAAAAAATAAGTTCTACAAAACCGATGAATATTTAAACAACGAACAAATCTCATATATTCTAAACTGTGAACTGCTCATCATTGATGATCTTGGCACAGAACTTGCAAATGGTTTTACAACATCACAGTTGTATTATTTTATAGAAGAAAGACATATGAATCAGAAATCAACAATTATTTCAACCAATCTCTCATTTCAAGAACTGAGAGAACGGTACAGTGAGCGTATTTTTTCACGTTTTACCGGATATTATAACTTTTATATGATTGCCGGTGATGACATACGCATTAAAATTGCTATCTCTTAACCTTGGAAAATATTTTATTTTCCTTTATCCAAATACATTATGGAGGACAAACTATTATGAAACGACATGACAAATTAGCTGAAACAATCCCTTATGGTACTCTTGGCATTCTTGCCCTTGAGAGCAGTAGAGATATGGGAAAAAAAGTCAATGACTATATTGTTGACTGGAGAAACGACAGAGCTGCAAAACATGCAACTGCCGCTTCTTTCGCCGGATACAACAGAGAGTCATTCATAATCGACTCTGCATGCCCTAGATTTGGTTCAGGTGAGGCAAAAGGTATCATCAGGGAGTCAGTTAGAGGTCAGGACTTATATCTCTTGGTAGATGTATGTAATTACAATTTAACTTACACTGTATGCGGTCAGACAAATCATATGTCTCCTGATGACCATTATCAGGACTTAAAGCGTATTATTGCTGCCGTCGGTGGAAAAGCAAGAAGAATCACTGTTATAATGCCTTTCTTATATGAAAGCCGTCAGCACAGAAGAAGTGCCCGCGAATCTTTGGATTGTGCTCTTGCCCTTCAGGAGCTTACACAGATGGGCGTTGAAAGCATTATCACATTTGATGCACATGACCCTCGTGTACAGAATGCAATTCCTTTAAAGAGTTTTGAAACAGTTCAGCCGACATATCAGTTCATTAAAGCACTTCTTAAAAATGTTGATGACCTCAAAATCGACACTGACCATCTTATGGTTATCAGTCCTGATGAGGGAGCTATGGGACGTGCCGTTTACTATGCAAATGTTCTTGGTATTGATATTGGAATGTTCTACAAACGCCGTGATTACAGCAAGATTGTTGACGGAAGAAATCCTATTATCGCACATGAATTTCTCGGCTCAGACCTTGAAGGAAAAGATGTTATTATCATCGACGATATGATTTCTTCAGGCGAAAGCATGATAGATGTTGCAACTGAATTAAAAAGAAGAAAAGCTAATCGTATATTTGTTGCAGCTACATTTGGTCTTTTCACAAATGGAATGGAAAAATTTGATGAGGCTCATGAAAAAGGACTTATCGATAAGGTTCTTACAACAAACCTTGTATATCAGCCTGAGGAAGTTCTCAAAAGAGATTACTATATAAATGTTGATATGAGCAAATATGTAGCACTCCTTATTGATACTCTCAATCATGACCAGTCAATCAGCGACCTTTTAAATCCGACAGAACGCATTCAGGCAGTTCTCAAAAAATACGGTCAGATTTAATAACTTATAACATGTGCAAAGTACATGCACAAAAAAGCCTTTCTTTAAAAACACCGACAAAAAATACCTGTTTTGTCGGTGTTTTTTTAGATTTTGTTTAGAATTAAGCTCTGTTTTTCACAATCACTTCATAAATGAAACACAAAAGGAACACAATTCCTTTGTATAATGTATTCATAAACATAAATGAAGCGGGTGAGGAAAACAAAGGTAGGAATTACCGAGTGAGATGATTCTTATTTTTGTCACCTGTTTCGACAAAAATATTTTAGCTTATTGACTTATGTTTGAGATAGATTCTTTTTCATTTTTTTCATTTAGGTCTGTAGTAGCTCCCTCTGCTGCAGACCAACTCCTTTTTGTACCGTACTTAAAATATTAAGTACACAATTTTTTTACATTATTTTTTCATGAACCGACAGTAAAAACTATCGGTTCAATCCTCTTTTTTCTTTAAAGACAAAAACAGCCTTACCGATTTGGTAAGGCTGTTTTTGTTTTGTGTTTAATTTATCTGTATCATTTTATTTGCATGCTTCACTTTAAAGATTTATATTAGATGCAATGTTTTTACTCTCTGCTTTAACCTTTTTCTTTTTGGATGAAATCGAAATGTTAACCGAAGACTTAATGCTCAATGTCTTTTTTGCTCTTATTCCGTGATCCGCTGTACTTGTAAGGCTTAAAGTTCCGTCAGTTATATTTACATTGGCACTCGCATGAATACAATCACCGTATGAATTTATGCTTATCTTGCCACCTGATATGTTTATATCCGCAGAAACAGCAGTTTTACCGTTTTTTCCTGAACGTCCTGCCGCAATACCTCTGAAATCTTCAAACTTTGTATTTGAACTTTTTCTTGTTTTTATACTTATACTTCCTTTTTTAACTGTTACACCGCTTCTTCCTTGAATGCCTTTGTCAACAGCATCTACAAGTACGCTTCCGCCATCTACCGTAACTTTTTGCGATGCCTTTATTCCAGTGTCTGATGAAGTCACCGATATATCTCCGCCGCTGATATTTACATTATCTGCATGTATTCCACTGTTTTTCGATGTAATAAATATATTTCCTGATGTGATACTTATATCTTTTTTACTGTCTACGGCATTGCCGTTTGACGATGTATCTTTTACATTAAGACTGCCACTGCCCCATATTTTCAAATTTCCGTCACTCATGATAACTCCGTCGGGAGATATTTTTTTGCTTCCTGTCTTTCCTGTAACCTCCGGGAATGCAGACGGCCCCGTCAAGACATTTTTTGTTCCTTTCACAAGCTGTATATGCAGGCTGGCAGATTTTTTCGTGTTGTAAATACATGCTGTCTTTGAATTACTCATTGTAACCCCATTCAAACGGACAGTCACATTCAGTTGTCTCTTGTTCATAATAATTCTGTAAGAGCCAAAATTTCCCTTGAATGTATATGTGCCGCTTTGGTTAAGTGTGATTGTTTTATTTTTCTTTGATACTGCCACTTTTCCATTCGCTGTCGTAACAACAGCTTTGCCAATTTTTACAGTTGATATTTTCTTGTTTGCCGCTGACACATTTACCTTATCACAGGAATAACCTGTTGTAAGCGCTGACATAAAAACTGCTGCTGCAACTGACATTGCAAATATCTTCTTACCTTTACATTTTATTTCCCTAAATAATTTTTCTTTTCTCATAAAATCCCTCATTTCCGTTTTAAAGCTGTTCTGCCTGCTGTACAATCCGTCCACACACAACCGTAAGATTTCCGTTTCTGCATCTTATCGCATCAATAAATTCCTTTTCTTTACTATTATCTTTAAATTCTATGTAATAGTGAAGCTGATACATACTTCCCATATTTACGGTTTTAACATTTTGCATCTCAACTTTTTTCAGATACTTTTCAAAAATATCATCAAAAATTTCAGTATAGTCAAGATTTTCATAAATAGTTATCTTCAAGTTTCTCATATTTTCTTCGCCCTTAAAGAACGGAACTGCATATATGACAAGCATTACAACAACAATAAATGCCGTTATGAATGCGGCATATGTAATATAACCCATGCCCGTAGCAAGTCCTACCACCATGGCAAAAAATATATTGCTTATCTCTCTGCTTGTGCCCGGTATCGAGCGAAACCTCACAAGACTGAACGCCCCGACAATCGCCACTCCGGTTCCAAGATTTCCATTGACAAGCATTATAACTGTCTGAACCATAGCCGGCAGTATAACCAGCGAAACAAAAAAGTTTTTAGTTGTTTTTCCAGTAAATGCATAGCACAATGCTACCACAAATCCCAAAACCAATGAGACTCCCGTACATTTAACTGCAGTGCTAAATGTAAGCGAATTTGCCGTAAGATTTAAAATCGTATTAAACATAATCCCTCCACTTATGTATATTATTCTGCGTATATACAATTCCATATTTTGAAAAAGAAATCGGATATATCTCCAAGTTCTCCAAAAGTTTTATAAGCCAAAACGGATATGCCGCCGAAGCTTTTATCTCAAGCAGGACACTGTCATCCGTCATAATATACTCTCCATAATCGCCATGTGACATATCAAGGTCATCTGTGCGGTATCTTATATTAAAATCGAATGTGACACGAAGGTCACTGCCTTTCTTATCATATAATGCCACCCTGTCATATGCCAGATACACTTTCGGCTCAGGTTTATAAAATGACAAAACATAATCGAGTTCTCTAAGAATCTGAGTGTCAGCTTTTTCTATACAACCTGCTGTAACAGCCTTATATGCTTCTTCAAGTTTCATGGCTGCTCTGCGCTTATAAACAATTCCCCTGTATTTTTTCTTTAGTTCAAGATAAACCGTATCCCCGCTTTTTATATCACCATAACCCCGCAGTCTGATTTTCTCCTTATAAACAGGCTTTTCTATAGATTCCCGAATCATGTCATACTGCCCGGTATCATAATAAATGTTGTTTATGGTATCAAGACCAAATTCATCCACCTGCATGTGCCTGTCAACTTCCCCACGAAACTTCTCATACTTATCTCTTGTCAAAAGATACTTTTTTTCGTATCTCTTAAATGTCATAAGTACATTTTTTTCCGCCATATATGTATCTCCCCCCCTATCCTAAAAAATGCCAAAAAACAATCAATTCAACTTGTTTTTGACACATTTCCTTTACACTTTATTATACATAAATTTGTTTATAAAAACCATATCTAAAATTATTTTTAAGTAATTCTTAATAAAATATATAATGTTATTTTTGCTGTGACTGCTTTATCGCAGAGATATAAATAACTATTATTTATTACTATTGACTTTTGAACAATAGTTGTTATAATAACATCATAAACAAATTTTTGACACACAAGTTTGTGTCTGTGCACACTTGCACAAGCTTGATATGACAAACAGGAAAAATGTGTGCAGAAAAGAGGGAAAAGTGGTAATAGTGTGAAAAATCTATGATTTTTCACACGCAAGATTTGTGCTTGCGCACAAACTTGAGATGCCCTGAAAAGCGGGCAAGAATGGAGATTAATATGAATACAAAAATCAGTGCACAGATAAAAAAAGGCGTTCTTGAAATGTGCCTTCTGCACAAATTATCACAACAGGATTATTATGGCTACAATCTTATGCATGAAATGAATATTTTGTTTCCTGAAGTAAACAGCAGCACTTTTTATGCCATATTGCGCCGCTTAAAAAATGATGGTTTTGCTGACATTTATTATGGAAATGAGTCCGGTGGTCCTACAAGAAAATATTACAAGATAACCGATAATGGAAAAGAAACTCTTGCCGCCTACATTGAGGAATGGGAACAACTTAAATCCGTTGTCTCAGAACTCGGAATCTAAATTAATATATATTTACAATGCAATTTTATTAAATATATAACAAAAAAAATTGACATAATACACAACTTGTATAATGTCAATTTTTTTACGCTTTCGCTTTTAAATTCCCTGCTTTCGCTCGGTTTATAACTTCTCTACACCAAATGTAACTTTCTCGCCGTTGATGTTCCACTCTTTTTTGAATCCTACAGCTCCGTCATACTTAGTTTCATTTGCGAGAACTTCTGACTTAATCTGTTCTTCGTTCTTCTGTACAATACCAGCTATCTTTTCATTATCCTGCATTGACACACGGATATGATCCATTACTTCAAATCCTGCATCTTTACGCATTGTCTGAATTTTACTGATAACCTCACGGACAAATCCTTCCTCAATAAGTTCAGGTGTAAGGTTTGTATCAAGTACGACTGTTATTCCACGGTCTGTATCTGAAATATATCCTTCCATCTGTGCTGCCTCGATAAGAAGGTCGTCTTTTTCAAGAACTTCCTCATTTCCATCAACTGTAATAGTGAGGTTTCCTTTCTCATTGAGTTCTGCCATTGCTTTCTGACCGTCAAGTCCTGCAAGAATTTCTTTTACAGCATTAATCTGTTTTCCAAATCTGCGTCCGAGAGTTTTAAGCTGTGGCTTAAAGCTGTATGTTGTAAGCTCACTTACATCCTGTGTAAGAACTGCTTCCTTAACATTAAGCTCATCCTTAATGATATCCATATAAAATTCTGAAAGCTCTGTATCAGCTTTTACATACATCTTTCCGATTGGCTGGCGGTTCTTGATGTTTGCTGTATTACGGCATGCACGTCCGATTACAACTGCTTCAAGTACAGTCTCCATATCCTCTTCAAGCTTCTTATCGATATGCGCTTCATTTACCTCAGGGAAATCACAGAGATGTACACTTTCAGGTGCGCTTGCATCAAGTGTGCATACAAGGTTTCTGTAAATATCTTCTGTCATAAACGGAATCATAGGTGCTGCTGCCTTTGAGATTGTCACAAGTGCTGTATACAGTGTCATGTAAGCATTTATCTTATCCTGCTCCATGCCCTTTGCCCAGAATCTTTCACGACAACGTCTTACATACCAGTTACTCATCTCATCAACAAAGCTCTGAAGTGCTTTTGCAGTCTCAGGAATACGATATGCTGCAAGGTTTTCATCAACTTCCTTAACAGTGCTGTTAAGTCTTGATAAAAGCCATTTATCCATTACGGAAAGTTTATCATAATCAAGTGTATATTTTGTTGCATCAAATTCATCAATGTTCGCATAGAGTACGAAGAACGCATATGTGTTCCACAGTGTACCCATGAACTTACGCTGTCCTTCCTGAACTGCCTTGCCGTGGAAACGGTTTGGAAGCCAAGGAGCACTATTTATATAGAAATACCAGCGGATAGCATCTGCGCCATATTTATCAAGTGCATCAAACGGATCTACTGCATTTCCTTTTGACTTACTCATCTTCTGTCCGTTCTCATCCTGAACATGTCCCAGAACGATTACGTTCTTGTATGGTGCTTTATTGAAGAGCAGTGTGGATTCTGCAAGGAGTGAGTAGAACCATCCACGAGTCTGGTCTACTGCCTCGGAGATAAAGTTTGCAGGGAACTGCTGCTCAAATAATTCTTTGTTTTCAAATGGATAATGATGCTGTGCGAAAGGCATTGCTCCTGAGTCGAACCAGCAGTCAATAACCTCCGGTACACGATGCATTTCTCCACCGCACTCCGGACACTTCAGTGTGATCTCATCGATGTATGGGCGGTGAAGCTCTACTGTCTTGGCTCTCTCATCACCGCTCATCTCGAATAACTCCTGACGGCTTCCGATGGAATGCATATGTCCGCATTCACACTGCCAGATGTTCAGTGGAGTTCCCCAGTAACGGTTACGGCTGATACCCCAGTCCTGAACGTTTTCAAGCCAGTCGCCGAAACGTCCTTTACCGATGCTCTCAGGGATCCAGTTGATTGTATTGTTATTTCTGATCAGGTCATCCTTAACTGCTGTCATCTTGATGAACCAGGATTCTCTTGCATAGTAGATCAGTGGTGTGTCACATCTCCAGCAGTGTGGATAATCATGCTCGAATTTCGGAGCATCGAAGAGCTTGCCTTCTTTGTCCAGATCTGTGAGGACCATAGGATCTGCTTTCTTTACAAAAACGCCTGCGTATGGTGTCTCTTTTGTCAGGTTACCCTGTCCGTCTACGAACTGTACGAATGGCAGTTCATAGTTACGTCCGATTCTGCTGTCGTCTTCACCGAATGCAGGTGCGATGTGAACGATACCTGTACCATCACTCATAGTAACGTAGTTATCACAGGTTACGAAATGAGCTTTCTTTTTCTGTTTTGCTGCTGCCTCTCCTGCACATGCGAAAAGCGGCTCGTATGCTTTGTATTCCAGGTCTGTTCCTTTGTAGGTTTCCAGAACTTCATATGCTTTCTCGCCTTCTTCTTTTGCAAGTTTGCCAAGGACTTTGTCAAGGAGTGCTTCTGCCATATAATAGGTATATCCGTCTGCTGCCTTTACTTTGCAGTAAGTCTCATCCGGGTTTACGCAGAGTGCAACGTTGGACGGAAGTGTCCATGGTGTTGTTGTCCATGCAAGGAAGTATGCATCTTCACCAACAACCTTGAATCTTACAACTGCGGAGCGCTCTTTTACAGTTTTGTATCCCTGGGATACTTCCTGTGCGGAAAGAGGGGTACCGCATCTTGGACAGTAAGGAACGATCTTGAAGCCTTTATACAGAAGCTTCTTGTTCCAGATTTCTTTTAATGCCCACCATTCGGATTCAATATAATCGTCATAGTAAGTTACGTATGGATGTTCCATATCAGCCCAGAAACCAACAGTAGAGGAGAAATCCTCCCACATTCCTTTGTATTTCCAGACGCTTTCCTTACACTGTTTGATGAATGGCTCCATACCGTATTCTTCGATCTGCTCTTTGCCATCCAGACCAAGTTTCTTCTCTACTTCCAGCTCTACCGGAAGTCCGTGGGTATCCCATCCTGCTTTACGCGGAACCATGTAGCCCTTCATTGTACGGTATCTCGGAATCATATCCTTGATTACACGGGTAAGTACATGGCCGATGTGCGGTTTGCCGTTTGCAGTGGGCGGTCCATCATAGAATGTATAGGTTTCTCCTTCTTTTCTGTTCTCCATACTTTTCTCAAAGATATGGTTTTCTTTCCAGAATTCTTCTACTTTTTTCTCACGGTCTACAAAGTTTAAGTTCGTATCAACTTTCTGGTACACAGTAATTTACCTCCTGTTTAAATTATTTGTATCAGACACCTGAAAATATGCAGGACGTTTATATACGCTGAAAAATATTTCCAGTGTCCTTTAAGAACGAAAATAAGCCCATAAAAAAATCGCCCTTTTGTAAAAGGACGAAGGTTTATTGACGTTCGCTATACCACCTGTTACATTGTACGGGCATCCTCTGCCGATACATGAATCTTTTAACGGGGATTTCCGTCAGCTCTTACCTGTCTGTATACCCTTCAGAGCTGCAACTCCGGAGTGATCTTCACTGCATTTACTCACCACCGGGCTCACACCCTCCCCGGTTCGCTGTCTGCTTTCCCCTGCAATTACTCTCTCCATCAACGTTTTTGTGGACATATCATTTATTTAACTATGCGGATTCATTATAAGGTCACAAAATTCACTGTGTCAAGTATTTTTTTGAATATTAGGGTAATCCTGTTACTGTTTAATAACACTGGTTACTGTCAAACTCCCGAACAGTAACACACTGTTAACATACTATCATATAAATTTTACACAGGCATTGTAATTAATGATATAATAAGGTAGAATATTTTGTCCGAACGTCATTTAAAACGATGTACTAGAGTGTGTCTGAAAAAGGCTTTCTGCAAGATGTACGTCACAATTTGTGGGAGATTCCGCCTGAATGAGGGCAGCGTAGCGAACTGAATGAAGGATAAATCTACCGAACAATTTTGGCACTTCTATAACGGCTAAGACACGCATATAACTCCTGCTTTCTTGGTAAAACAGGATGACCTCCTGAACAACTGGCTGGTATAATTGCTTCCATTCCTCGTTTTTCTATGATTGTATACATTCTTTCTATTATATGCTGAATATCTTCTTCGGCTTTTACATTATCAAGAATCCAGCTCATCATATGTGCAAGTGCTGTTGTCTGCCCATTTTCTGAAAGCTGCTCTAAATAGCGGACATCTATTGCCTCTCTGTCAATCAGAACGGTATCTGTTCCCATTGATTTTATTTTCCGTCTGCCCGGCTTTATCGGTTTTAATTTGCGGGAAAATGCCGGGACTGTGATTTCA
>ENA-OPWC01001559-OPWC01001559.1-human-gut-metagenome-genome-assembly--contig:-NODE-1559-length-15031-cov-2.382145_pt1 | contig 15031 bp, 12 predicted proteins | sample MGYA00241504_ERZ502000 | MGnify/ENA primary metagenome ERZ502000 (study PRJEB25962, sample SAMEA2042005) | human gut metagenome | biome: human gut; feature: human-associated habitat; material: faeces...
TATCCACTACCCCAAAAGTCACAACAGGTCATTTCATAATATAGTACGTTATGAAAATCTAAATCATAATCATTTTTTTCCCATTCACTTTCTAACTTAATGTTAATCTTTTTATCAATATGATTGTAAGTCACATTTTCAATATATGCATCATGCAAATTGATTTTTTCTATTTCATGAAGATTTTTATACGAGATAGCCATAAGTTTCCTCCATTTTTTCTTTTCCTATTTTATTCCTTTGAGGTTGGAGTGTCAAGTTTTATTATACTACATCAACCACAAAACAACATAATTCAACAACCACTTTCAGACAATACAGCAGACTGTCACTCTTACTTTATTTTATAGTAAGCAAATTTTCCCTTTCCAACGAGCAAAAGCTTTCCTTCTTCCGTCATCTTAACAAGCAGACGATATGCCTGCCCCTGATTAAGATGCAAAAGCTGCATTACATCCTTTCTGGTTACTTTGCCTTGATTATTTTTTGCAAACTTCAAAACAAGTTCCGGATAACGAACCCGATCAATCCCTGTCTGCCGCACGTATCCAATTACATTGTCCGCATTTTTATAAAGTGCTGCACTCAAAATATAAGCTCTGCTGTTTCCATTTCCGTCCGCTTCCACAAGTCCGGATTCAACTAATTTTTCAACAGTTGTGCGTACTTTGTACTCGTTGAGATGAATCATATGTGCAAGTTCTCCAATCCGCAGCCTTCGATTGGATTTCAGAGCATTTAATATCAGCAATGCATTGATAGACAAGGGTCTGCCGATCTTGCTTTGTTCTTCTGCAATCATTTTAATAAACGCCTTATCCGGCAAACTTTTAGGAATAAATAGTTTTACTTGATTTGTATTGGATTCTGAATAGTCCGGCAATGATTTTCCATAGGAAAGTGAGCCTTCAAAAATACGATCTACGCCTCGTCCAGTACGCTCTGCAAGACCGATTCGCTTTAATACATCAGCAAGTGCAGGATTTCTTCCATGTGGTTCGGCTGTCAATAAATTTTCAATTGTTACACCTTCAATAAATCCACCCGGATTACTGATGGTCAAACCATCATCATCCAGTAAAACACGAACACGTCCCAACATCGTATAATCCCGATGGCAGAAAGCATTTACCAATGCCTCTCGAAATGCCCTTTTATCAAAATCCGGAATGGAAATTCGAAACAGTCCTTCTTCCATTTCTTCTGTATGGTTTCTGGCATCCATATATGATTCTATTTTCTCAAAAGCCGTCAATATCGGCAATACAAAGGATTCATTTACTGCTACATCCGTTCCCTGTAGTTCTTGAAAGGTTGCTTCAGCAGTCGGAACAAGCGTTGAAAGCCGTTCTCGACGTCCTATTAGTAACATACCACAGTAAGTAGGAACAAAAGTACCATTTTGTTCTACTGCCAAACGAAGTGCAAGATCTAATTCCGTATCATCAAGATCAAGCAAATTTTTTTCACCATGATAATTTTGTATAATGTTACGAAGATGTTCTCGTTCTACCGGATCTAAATCCGAATATACCGCCTCCGGAACAGGCTGAGCAGAATAATCCAGCATACGCAAAGAAGAAAGCCGTGTATTCATTTCATATGGATACATCGGGATATTTTCCGGCTCTCCATCTAATTTTATGCGTCTTCTCAGAACTTTTCCATTTGAAGCAGCAACAATCGCTGTATATTTCGGAACTGTTACGATCAAGTACTTTACATCATCCGCATCCATAAGTTCCGTTTGAACTGCAACAGGTGGAATCGTCTTATTGGCAATAAATGCTGCCAACTTAGAAGGATCCTTGTGAGACGGATGCAGTCCTGTAACATCACCATTATCTTCTACACCAAGAAAAAATTTACCACCGTCAGTATTCGCAAAAGCGACTACACTTTCGATTATCACATCATCTGATAACTTTTTCAGATCGCTCTTGAATTCAACCGTCATATTTTCTCGAAATCCAATATTCATTTTAACACTCCTTTTACGCTCGGTGAGCATTGAATCAAATTCATTATAACACGACCGAGCGTTAAAAGCAAGCGTTAAACGATAAAAAATTTTATCTGCATTTGAAAAAAGCACGGAATTTCGGAACATTTATAGAATTTGGTTTAACACTCGCTAACGCTCGCTGCGTGCGTTAAACCAAGCGTTAAAATGACTTTGGCTCATTTTCCAATATATTTTAAGGATAGATTTTCAAAAAACACATCACTTTTCTCACTTCAAGAAGATTACAAAACAACTATCCTAAAATTCCAATTATGCCAGAATGGCTCTTGTGATTTTGCCTCCTTATATTCCTTCTACCGTGCTTTTCACAAATGGCAGTGCCGCACCGATCGCAGGAGCAAACTCTCCGTGTTTTCCAAGCAAAATGGTGATGTTTCGTTCTGCAAAGAACGGCAGTTCAGTAACTTTTTGCCGCAGAAATTCCAGATCTGCTTCTGTCAAATACGGCACAAGAAAGCCGCTGAGGATCACATCACTGTCCATGACTGTATTGACATTCCGGATCGCCGCAGCCAGATTAGAGAGATATTCCTCCCAGATTGCCTTGCTTTGCGGTTCATTTTCCCGTACAGATGCAAAGAACGCCTTAAAGGAACGGTCCTGTATCTGATCTTGCAGGCTCTCGGCAGAGCAATAGGTTTCCAGACAGCCCCGGTTTCCGCAGTAGCAAAGCGGTCCGTCAGGGTTGACACATATATGCTCGATTGTTCCGCTGTGCATAGAACGTCCCTGGTGAATCTGGTGATTGGTGATAATGGCACCGCCAAGATTTCGATTCAATAAAAAAACAACAGCACTGTCAAGCTCCGGATGATTCCACAATTCAAGGAACGCAGCTGATTTCGAATCATGTTCCAGATAACAGGGATAAGGAAGATATCTGGAAAAATCATCCAGTTTCATGCCTGCGTTATTCATGATATCTCCATATAGTACAGTGGTATGATCCGGGGATGTGATACCCTGTGTGGCAATGGAGATGCCAAGAACTTTGTCATTGTCATACTGGCGCGATGAGATGAATTCTTTTACTGCGTCAGTAACCTGTTTATAGTAATCCGGTGTGTTGGAATATGGAAGCGGAATGGTATCTGTATAGAAAGCATTTCCATACAAATCTACAGCGGTAATATGAAACATCCCTTTTAAAATACCAATACCAATGGAAATTTTAAAATCTGATACAATCTGAAGGGCGTTTGCCTTTCTTCCGCCAGTGGATTCAAAGAAACCATTTTTTTCAATAAGACCTTCCTGCTCCAGAAGATTCAGATTCTGACTGACAGTGGATAAACCCATCTGCAGTTCCTGAACGATCTGCAGCTTGGAAGTCGTTTTTTTTCTGTAAATATACTGGTAAACCTTTGATTTATTTATTTTCTTGAGACTAATGTTGGTCAATCCCTTTTCACTCATAATATTCTCCTGATTATGTTACAAGATAATGTTAAGTTTCAGTTTTATTGTAGCATAGAACGAAAAAAAAACAATAAAAATATCCGGCACGATCAGCAACATCAATTTGTCAGCACACTATAGTAAAATAGACAAAAAAGTTGTTTGAAAATTAGAATTTCTGTCAATGGATTTTTTAAAATAAAAGATATATACTCAACTTACAGTTAAGATATAAACGTAAGTAAAAAACATAATAACAAACAATAAGTATCGAATAAGACAAATAAGGAGGATATAACATGAAATTATCAATCAATGGAATCAAGGAACAGGAAGCATGGAAAAAGGCAGGAATCGCTCTTCCGGGTTATGATGTAGAGGCTGCCTCTGAGAATGCAAAGGAGAATCCGGTATGGGTTCACTTTGGTATCGGAAATATTTTCCGCGTGTTTATCGGTGGAATTGCAGATGGTCTTCTGGAAGAGGGAGTTCTGGATCGTGGGATTACCTGTGTGGAAACCTTTGATTATGATGTAGTAGATAAGATTTATGATCCATATGACAATCTTGGATTAAGTGTAATCCTGCATGGGGATGGAACCCGTGAGTATAAAGTAGTCGGAGCTTTTGCGGAAGCAGTGAAGGCACAGTCTTCTAATGCAGAACAGTGGAAACGCCTGAAAGAAATCTTCACAAGCAAATCCCTGCAGATGGTTTCATTTACGATCACAGAGAAAGGCTATGCATTACAGAAAGCGGACGGAACATGGTTCCCGTTTGTAGAGGCAGATATCAAGAATGGTCCGGATAAAGCGGTTGGTGCCATGGCAGTTCTGGTTGCAATGCTTTATGAAAGATATAAAGCCGGCAAATATCCGATCGCACTGGTTTCCATGGATAACTGCTCACAGAACGGTGCAAAGCTTCGTGAGTCAGTACTGACAATGACAGAAGAGTGGAAGAAAGCAGGATTTGTTGATGAGGGATTTGTAAACTATGTAAGCGATGAGAAAGTAGTTGCTTTTCCATGGACAATGATCGATAAGATCACACCTCGTCCAAGCGAGCAGATTGCAACAGACCTTGAGAAGCTGGGTGTTGAGAACATGCAGCCGGTGATTACAGGTAAGAAGACATACATTGCACCATTTGTCAATGCTGAGAAACCACAGTATTTGGTAATAGAGGACAGCTTCCCTAACGGACGTCCGGCTCTGGAAAAAGGTTTCGGCGTATATATGGCAGACAGAAATACAGTTAACCTTTCTGAACGTATGAAAGTAACAGTATGTCTGAATCCGGTTCATTCTGCTACAGGTCCGCTGGGAGTAGTTCTTGGATATGATCTGTTTGCGCATATGCTTAATACAAATGAAGATATGATGAAAATGGCACGTATGATTGCTTATGATGAAGGTCTTCCGGTAGTTGCTGACCCTGGAATCCTTTCTCCCCAGGCATTTGTTGATGAGCTTTTTAATGATCGTTTTCCAAATGAATATCTTGGAGATACAAATCTTCGTCTGGCAGTAGATGTATCTCAGATGGTTGGTATCCGTTTCGGCGAAACAATCAAAGCATATGTAAAGAAATTCGGAGATGCTTCCAGACTGACAGCTATTCCTCTGGGAATTGCAGGATGGCTCAGATATATGCTTGGTGTAGATGATGAAGGAAATAAATTTGAACTTGCACCGGACCCAATGAATGAGGAACTGCAGGAACAGTTTAAGGATATTGTAGTAGGTAAACCTGAAACATTTAAGGATCAGTTAAAACCAATTCTTTCCAATGAGCGTCTGTTCTTCACTGACCTTTACAAAGACGGTGTGGGAGAGAAGGTTGAGAATATGTTCCGTGAGATGATCGCAGGACCTGGAGCTGTAAGAGCAACAATACATAAATATGTTGGATGATTTTCAGCAGATGAATATTATAACTGACTTTCAGGAGGAAAATGAAAATGAATTTAAAAGAACAGCTTAATGGAATTCAGCATATTGGAATTCCGACCAATGATATTGAAGCAACCATTGATTTTTATAAGGCTCTGGGATTTGAAATTGCTTTTCGTACAGTAAATGAGGAAGCAGATGAAGAGGTTGCTTTTCTGAAATTAAATACACTTGTTGTTGAGACATATGAGAATAAAGCAGCTAAGATGGAAGCCGGTGCCATCGATCATATGGCGATTGATGTAAAAGATATTGAAAAAGTATATGAAATGATCAATCAGGCAGGATTAAATACAACCAACGATACCGTTCATTTTCTTCCCTTCTGGGAAAACGGAGTAAAGTTCTTTACAATTGAGGGACCGAATAAAGAGAAGGTTGAGTTCAGCCAGTATTTATAAAGTCAGGCGGTTAAATTCAGTGAGAAAAAGCATCTGTTAAAGCAGGTGCTTTTTGTTTTCAATATTTTATTGAGAAAAGCCTGAGAAAAGTTTAAAATAGGAAATAATAAAAAATAAACGAAAGGAGTTTTTATCATGAGTAAACGAACAGAGAGAATGAGCCGGAGTGCAGCTGAGAGAATCAACCGCAAAGATACCGTGATCAGACAGAATAATGCAGAACTTGAGGAGCTGAGGAATCAGTATGAGAATCTAGATATCTGTGAGGAGGATAAGCAGGTGATTGATGATTATATTGCCTGCAAAGATGCCAGAGCTGACAGGATGGCAGAGAAACTCTATGAAAAGGGACGAAAAGATGTAAAGAGATGTATCCGCATCCGAAAACTGATCCGCAGATGCATGATCCTGTCTGCCATTGTTACGGTGGTACTGATTCAGTATAATAAGAATGAGAAGCTGAGAGAAAGTCTGGAAGAGCTGCTGAAAATGTTCCGGGATAGAACTGTAAATGAATCAGAGGAAGATTTTTAAAATGTTTTACCGAATTCGGTTACGGTAGAACGAATGTGCTTATGTATCAGTTGGAAGGAATAAGCAATATAAATAATGCAGACAAAAATGTATTTTCGGAATTAAAAAAAATCTTCTTACAAAAGCAGAAACAAGGAAGACTCTAAGAGTGCATAAAACCAAAAAGGAGCAAGACAGCATGGGAACACAAAGATACTCAATTCTGTATAGCAGTAAAACAGGAAATACAAAAAAACTTGCGGAGAAGATCAGAGAGGTATTGCCTGAAGAAAACTGTGATTATTTTGGAACAGAAGGAGCGAAGGCTCTTTCATCCGACATATTATACATTGGATTCTGGACAGATATAGGGAATGCAGATCCTGTAACACTTGAACTGTTAAAGAGCCTGAAAAATAAGAAGATCTTTCTGTTTGGAACAGCAGGCTTCGGAGGCAGTGAAGCCTATTTCCAACAGGTTCTCGGGAAAGTTAAGGAATCTGTTGATGAGAGTAATACAGTGATGGGAGAATTTATGTGTCAGGGGAAAATGCCCCAGTCAGTCAGGGACAGATACGTAAAGATGAAAGAGAAGCCGGATCATGCGCCGAACCTGGATGAACTGATCCAGAATTTTGACAGGGCGTTATCTCACCCTGACAATGAGGATCTGGACAGACTGGAAGAAATAATCAGAAGAGACCTGGAAAAATAATTAAGTCTTGACTAACAGAGAGAACTGCGGTATAGTGCTCGTTACTAAAAAAGGTAATTCATAAATTTTTATAGATTTTCGCGAAAGAGAGGTAACGAGATATGACATTTTATCAGGAATTACAATTGAGTTCGACCGGCTCCAAACAGCTGATCAGAAGCACCACAGACCCAAAAGAGAAAAGACGACACATTTTAATCTATAATTTTAAAGTGTATCTGGTTATGGCTTTTTGCGTAGCAGTGGTGAGCATGTACAGTAAGCTTACAGGGAGCAGCAACAGTGTAGTTGGTGTTACTGTTCTGTTGGCAGTACTTGTGCTGCGGCAGGCAGATTTCGGGATCAGGACAACACATGGACTGCTTTCCATTGCAGGGATCTTCGGTATTCTTATGGCAGGACCCCGTCTGGCAAATATGGTGCCTCCGTTAGCTGCGTTTGCAGTGAATGCTGTGTGTATTTTACTGCTGATGATACTGGGCTGTCACAATGTGATCATGTACAATCATTCCACCTTTGTGCTGGGATATCTGCTGCTTCTGGGCTATGATGTAACAGGAAAGGAATACACCTTCCGTGTGATCGGCTTGTTGGTGGGAATGGTGATCTGTATGATCGTCTTCTATAAGAACCAGAGAAACAGAGCCTATCGAAGAACCTTCCTGGATTTGTTCCGGGAATTTGATCTTAAGTCAGCAAGAAGCAGATGGTATGTGAAACTGACACTGATCGTATCCAGCGCAATGCTGTTTATGAATCTTCTGGGACTTCCCAGAGCAATGTGGGCAGGAATCGCCTGTATGTCCGTATGTCTGCCTTTTACAGAGGACTGTATCCCAAGGTCTGTGAGCAGAGGAATGTTTAATGTTGTGGGCTGTCTGCTGTTTATTGTGCTGTATCTGGTACTTCCTAAATCCATGTATCCGTACATTGGAATGATCGGAGGAATCGGAGTTGGATATTCAGCAGGATATCCGTGGCAGACTGCATTTAATACATTTGGAGCGTTGTCTATTGCAGCAGGGATCTTCGGAATGCCGGCAGCAATAGCACTTCGTATAGGTGCCAATGTTCTGGGAGCAGCTTATACGGTAATCTGCAATAAAGTAACAGATAAAGTAGCAGAGTATATAGGCACAAATAAATGTGCAGAAAATCTTTCCTGACTGAAACTGCGGAGCGGTTATAAGCAAGTAAAAAAGAGGATGATTTTATCCGTCTGATATGTGTTCTGGGAATAGAGTGAATATTAACGTACAATGACAGAGGGAGAGAGAAAGAATATGAAACAGGATACCCTGGAAGGCAGGGCGAAAACGAAAAATGGTGTAAAACGATTATGCTTTTCCGCAGTATGTATTTTACTGGAAGCAGCTTTTATCATTGCGATGATCACAAAGCTGAATCAATATGCGGAGATTATCAATCTGATGACAAGGCTTCTTGCAGGTGTACTGGTTCTTAAGCTGTATGCGTCAGACCAGACTTCATCTATGAAAATGCCCTGGGTTATTTTGATCCTTGTATTCCCTATCTTGGGAGTGGGATTGTACTTACTGATTGGTCTCAATGGCGGTACCCGTAAAATGCGGGAGCGTTATGACCAGATCGACAGGGAACTTCTGCCGTTGCTTCCCAATGACAGTGAGTGCAGGGAAACGCTTGGCAGGAAAATCCCGAAGGCAGGCAATATTTCTGATTATATACAGAAAAATGCCTCCTATCCGGTCTATCAGAATACAGATGTTATTTATTATGATGAGGCAGTCAAAGGGCTGGAGGCTCAGCTGGCAGATCTGGCAAAGGCAGAGAAATTCATTTTTATGGAATATCATGCCATTGAGGATGCACAGGCCTGGCATAAAATCCAGAGAGTTCTGGAAGACCGCGTAAAGGCAGGCGTAGAAGTCAGAGTATTTTATGACGACATGGGTTCCATTGGGTTTATCAATACAGACTTCATTAAGAAAATGGAAAATGTGGGAATCCATTGCAGAGTGTTCAACCCTTTTACTCCGGGTCTGAATGTGTTCCTGAATAACCGGGATCACCGCAAGATCACAGTGATCGATGGAAAAGTGGGATTTACCGGCGGTTACAACCTTGCCAACGAATATTTTAATTTCACACATCCTTATGGACAGTGGAAGGATACAGGTATCCGTCTGGAGGGGGAGGCAGTCCGTTCCCTGACAGTAACATTCCTGGAGATGTGGAATGCTGTCAGTGATAAGGATAAAAATGACAGTGATTTTACCGGATTTCTGGTTCACACAGATTATCAGGCAAAACAGGCCGGCTTTATACAGCCCTATGGATCATGAGCAGGTAGGCGAAGAGGTATATATCAGTATGGTGAACAAAGCAGAAAAATATTGCTGGTTTATGACTCCGTACCTGATCATCACAGATGAAATGAGCCATGCTCTGTGTCTGGCTGCCAAGCGCGGGGTAGACGTGAGGATCATCACACCGGGTATTCCGGATAAAAAGATGATCTACAATATCACACGATCCTTTTACCATGGACTGGTGAAGCATGGAGTGCGTATCTATGAATGGACACCTGGTTTCTGTCATGCAAAGATGAGTGTGGCAGATGATTGTATGGCAACCTGCGGAACCATAAATCTGGATTACAGAAGTCTGTATCATCATTTTGAAAACGGTTGCTTTATGGCAGACTGTCAGGCAGTTCTGGATATCCGAAATGATCTTGCAGCAACCATGGATGAATGTCGTGAAGTGACAGAACAGTACAGTACCGGACGCAGCGCATATCTGCGATTGGGACAGCTGTTTATGAGGTTATTTGCGGGATTATTATAACACTTGGAAAAAAGCAGAATATCGTGTACAATGGAATGGGGAACAGCAAAACTATTATAAATACGGGAGGTATTTTAACTATGGATCTTTCAACCTTAGTAAAAATGTCAAATACTTATGGAAGTAATCCTGCTTATGTTCTGGCAGGTGGTGGCAATACTTCTGTAAAAGATGACACCACATTGTATGTAAAAGGCTCCGGTACACAGCTTGCTACAATCAAGTCAGAGGAATTTGTGGAAATGAGCAGAGCACGTTTGAATGAGATCATGAAAACAGATTATCCTGAAGACGATGTCAAACGTGAATCACTGTATCTTGCAGATGTTATGGCTGCAGTAACAGATGCTGACAAAACAAAACGTCCAAGTGTAGAAGCACTGCTTCATAACTTATTTGCCTATACTTATGTACTGCATGTTCATCCTACACTTGTCAATGGACTGACCTGCGGAAAAGGCGCAAAGGAACTCAGCGAACAGATCCTTGGAAAAGATGTACTCTGGATCGATATCTGCAAACCAGGTTATACACTTGCGCGTATCTGTTATGAGAAAATGAATGCTTATAAAGAAGAATTCGGAAAAGATGTTCAGGTTCTTCTGCTCCAGAATCACGGAATTTTCGTTGCAGCAAATACTGTAGAGGAAATAGGAGTGTTATTTGACGATGTGATTAGTAAATTAGAGAAACAGGTAAAGAGAACTGCTGATGTCAGTGATGCTGTTACATCTGAAAAAGAACAGGCAGCAGAGAAGCTTTCCCGGTTACTGGGACATGCAGTAGAAGTGGTACCTGTAGCAGAAGCTGATTATTTTGTAAAAGATAAAGCAGCGGCTGCACCCCTTCTGAAACCATTTACACCGGATCACATTGTATACTGCGGACCATATCCGTTATTTGTAGAGGATATTGACCAGGCAAAAGCTGCGCTGGATGCATTTATGGCAGAGAATGACAAAGAGCCAAGACTGATCCTGGTACAGGGAGTTGGCGCCTTTATTATGGAAGATGATAAGGGAAAAGCTGCAAAAGCACAGCTTCTTGTAAAAGATGCCATTAAGCTTGCAGTATATGCAGAAAGCTTTGGTGGCCCGCTTCACATGACAGATGATATTATATACTTTATCACGCATTGGGAAGCAGAAGCATATCGCAGTAAGAAATAATATAATAAGGGGCTGTCGTTTTTTGACAGCCCTTATTATATTGGTTTAAACACTATATTTTTAAAGGAAAAGGTTTATTTTCAGCAAATCTTATTTCGTTTCTTTTTTCTCTTTGGCCTTCCTGGATTCAGGAATATTTCCCTCTCCATAGTAAGCTTTCAGATAGATTTCCTTCAGCTCAGACATTAATGGATATCTCGGGTTGGCACCGGTACACTGGTCGTTGAATGCCTGTTCGGTCATTTCGTCAAGAGTTTCGAGGAAGTACTTCTCGTCTACGCCGTATTCTTTGATCGTATGTTTGATCTCAATAGTATCCATCAGTTCCTGCAGTTTCTGGAGAAGCTTCTCAAATACTTCGCTGTCGTTCTTGCCTGTCAGACCTACAGAACGGCCAATCTCAGCGTAACGTGCAAGTGTGTGCGGATACTGATACTGTGGGAAAGTACCCATCTTAGCCGGAACTTCGGCTGCGTTATAGCGCAGAACATGAAGCAGAACCAGAGCATTTGCAATACCATGTGGAAGATGATGGAAAGCTCCCAGCTTATGAGCAAGAGAGTGGTTTACGCCAAGGAAAGCATTTGCGAAAGCCATACCAGCCATGCAGGAAGCATTTGCCATATGCTGTCTTGCTTCTACATCAGAACCATCTTTGTATGCACGTGGCAGATAGTTAAATACCAGTTTGATTGCATTTAATGCAAGACCATCTGTATAATCAGATGCCATCATGGAAGCATAGGCTTCAAGTGCATGAGTCATAACGTCGATACCGGAAGCACAGGTCAGTCCCTTAGGTGCGCTCATCATATTATCTGTATCAACAATAGCCATGTCAGGCATTAATTCATAATCAGCCAGAGGCCATTTGATACCTGTAGTCTTATCAGTAATGATAGCAAAAGGTGTTACCTCGGAACCTGTACCGGAAGATGTTGGAACAGCTATAAAGTAAGCTTTCTTACCCATATGCGGGAATGTGAAGATTCTCTTACGGATATCCATAAAGTCCATAGCCATATCATCAAAGTTGGCGTCCGGATTTTCATAGAGAACCCACATGATCTTGCCGGCATCCATTGCGGAACCACCGCCCATTGCGATAATGCAGTCAGGCTCGAACATTCTCATTGCAGCAGCACCGGCTCTTGCAGAAGCGAGAGATGGATCTGGCTCTACATCGTAGAAGCAGGTATGTACGATTCCCATCTGATCTAATTTATCTTCGATCTTTTTAGTATATCCATTCTTATAAAGGAAAGAGTCTGTTACGATAAAGCAGCGTTTCTTGTGCATAACAGTGCCAAGTTCATCCAGAGCAACCGGCAGGCAGCCTTTTTTGAAATAAACTTTTTCCGGTGTTCTAATCCAGAGCATATTTTCTCTCCTTTCAGCAACGGTCTTGATGTTAATGAGATGTTTTACACCTACGTTCTCAGATACGGAGTTGCCACCCCAGGAACCGCAGCCCAAAGTCAGGGACGGAACAAGTTTGAAGTTGTAAAGGTCGCCGATACCGCCCTGAGAAGATGGAGTATTGATGAGGATACGGCAGGTCTTCATAGCTGCTGCGTGTTTTTCCATTTTTTCCTTTTCTCTTGTGTCAATGTAGAGAGCGGAGGTATGTCCATAACCGCCGTCAGCTACAAGCTGTTCAGCTTTGGCAATCGCTTCGTCAAAAGTTTTGGCCTTGTACATGGCAAGTACAGGGGAAAGCTTCTCATGTGCGAATTCTTCGCTGATGTCTACAGATTCAACCTCACCGATCAGAATCTTTGTTTCAGGAGGAACTGCAACACCGGCCATCTCAGCGATAGTGGCAGCCTTCTGTCCTACGATCTTTGCATTCAATGCGCCATTGATAAGGATAGTTTTTCTTACTTTCTCTAATTCATCCGGTTTCAGGAAGTAACATCCTCTGTAAAGGAATTCTTCTTTTACTTTCTTATAAATGCTCTCAAGAACAGTTACAGACTGTTCGGAAGCACAGATCATACCATTGTCAAAGGTCTTGGAATGGATGATGGAGTTAACTGCCAGACGGATATCTGCACTGTCATCAATGATAACAGGAGTATTTCCGGGACCTACACCTAAAGCAGGTTTTCCGGAAGAATAGGCAGCCTTAACCATTCCGGGACCACCTGTAGCAAGGATGATGTCTGCTTCACGCATAACCTGATTTGTCAGATCAAGACTTGGAACATCGATCCATCCGATGATTCCCTCCGGTGCACCGGCTTCTACAGCTGCCTCCAGAACAACCTTTGCTGCCTCAATGGTACATTTCTTTGCGCGGGGATGCGGACTGATGATGATTGCATTACGTGTTTTCAGTGCAATCAGAGTTTTGAAAATTGCAGTAGATGTTGGGTTGGTTGTAGGAATAACAGCAGCAATCAGACCGATCGGCTCAGCTATTTTCTTAATACCGTAAGCAGTATCTTCTTCAATCACACCGCAGGTTCTGGTATTCTTATATGCGTTGTATACATATTCGGCTGCGTAATGGTTCTTGATAACCTTATCTTCTACAATACCCATTCCTGTTTCTTCAACAGCATCTTTAGCAAGCGGGATACGTGCTTTGTCAGCAGCAGTAGCGGCAGCTTTAAAAATCTTATCTACCTGCTCCTGGGTAAATGTTGCGAAAATCTTCTGTGCCTCTTTCATGGCTGCAATCTTTGCAGTAAGAGCTTCAGGGGTGTCGATGATGGTTGGGATAGTGTTCTCTTTTTTTGCCATTTGGGAATCCTCCTGTTTGTGTTTTCGTTAAAAGTATTTACCGTGACCTGTTATGTTTTTATTATATAAATAAACTGATTATTTGGTCAACAGTAACATTAATATGAGCATAACGAAATATTATGGTGAAAATTGTGCATAATCACGTAAATAATGTGAATAAAATATCAATTGTCAGAATATATGAGAAAAATTTAACAATATATGTTCTGTTGGCAACTGAGAGAAAGTTAAAAAAATAACGTTAATAAATTAACAACCTCGATGATGCTATTATATGACTTTGTTAATTATTTATCAATTACAAAGCATATGAAAAAGTTAACAAATACTAACTTGGAATTTCGTGAAAATATAACAATATAATTTGTAGAAGGATTTATGTTTTTCCATATGTTTGCAGGAGATTAAGAGTTACTGTGAACGGAGTGAACAGTAATGATTAAGAAAAATTAAGCCCCGCAAAATCTGCGAGGCTTAATTTTTCTTAAATTTCTATTTGTTTCAGGCTTTTCTGAAAGCGGCTCTCTTACGTTCTCTGGAATCCAGCAGTCTCTTACGGATACGGAGAGATTCCGGTGTAACCTCAAGGAGTTCATCCTGGTCGATGAAATCGATGGCCTGTTCCAGACTGAGAACTCTTGGTGGAGTTAATTTCAGTGCATCATCAGCGGAAGAAGAACGTGTGTTAGTCAGATGTTTTGTCTTGCATACGTTCAGCTCGATATCTTCGGCTTTACCATTCTGTCCGATAACCATACCGCTGTAAACCTTTGCACCAGGTCCGATAAACAGAGTACCACGCTCCTGGGCTGCGAACAGACCATAAGTAACAGCTTCGCCAGCCTCGAAAGCGATCAGAGATCCCTGTTTTCGATACTGAATATCACCTTTGTATGGTGCGTAGCCGTCAAATGCTGTGTTCATGATTCCATTTCCCTTTGTATCAGTCATGAAATCTCCACGGTATCCAATGAGTCCACGGGAAGGAATACGGAACTCAAGACGGGTATATCCGCCATTTCCGGCACCCATCGTCTGAAGTTCGCCTTTTCTCTGGCTCAGTTTCTCGATGACAACACCAGTAAATTCGTCTGGTACATCGATGTATGCAATCTCCATAGGCTCTAAGAGCTTACCATTTTCATCTTACTTATAAAGAACTTCTGCCTTGCTGACAGCAAATTCGTATCCTTCACGTCTCATATTCTCAATAAGAACAGAAAGGTGAAGTTCGCCACGACCAGAAACTTTGAAAGAATCCATGTTCTCTGTAT
>ENA-OPWC01001568-OPWC01001568.1-human-gut-metagenome-genome-assembly--contig:-NODE-1568-length-14967-cov-3.101797_pt1 | contig 14967 bp, 8 predicted proteins | sample MGYA00241504_ERZ502000 | MGnify/ENA primary metagenome ERZ502000 (study PRJEB25962, sample SAMEA2042005) | human gut metagenome | biome: human gut; feature: human-associated habitat; material: faeces...
GTGGATCTCAGAGACCCACAGGCCGTCGGTGGTGCCGCAGTCGATCTCACGGACGATGACCTCCTGAGAGACATCGACCATGCGGCGGGTCAGGTAGCCGGAGTCAGCGGTACGCAGAGCGGTATCGGCCAGACCCTTACGAGCGCCACGGGCGGAAACGAAATATTCCAGGATGTTCAGACCTTCGCGGTAGTTTGCACGAATGGGCATCTCGATGGTCTTACCTGCGGTGTTGGCCAGCAGGCCGCGCATGCCGGCCAGCTGCTTGATCTGGTTCATAGAACCACGCGCACCGGAATCAGCCATCATAAAGATCTCGTTGTCCTTGGGCAGGTTGGCTGCCAGAGCCTTGGAGACCTTATCGGTGGTTGCCTGCCAGATGTTGATGGTCTGGGTGTAACGCTCGTTCTCAGAGATCAGGCCGCGGTTGAACAGCTTGTTGACCTGAGAAACCTGCTTATCCGCGTCAGCGATCAGCTCGTCCTTCTGCGGAGGAATGACAGCGTCACACACAGCAACAGAGATTGCAGACAGGGTGGAGTACTTATAGCCCTGAGCCTTGATGGAGTCCAGCATCTTTGCGCAGGCACGGGTGCCATTGCGGGTCATGCAGCGGGAAATGATGTCGGGCAGGGTCTTCTTGGTCACGCGGAAGCTGACCTCGTACTCCAGCCAGTGCTCAGGGTCGGTGCGGTCGATATAGCCCAGATTCTGAGGCACGGGGTTGTTGAAGATGATGCGGCCGACGGTGGCGTCCACCAGACCGGTACGCTCCACGCCGTCGATGACCATGGTGCGGCGCACCTTGATGGGTGCGTGCAGGGTGACGATGTGCTCAGCGTAAGCCATCAGAGCCTCGTTCTCATCGCGGAACACCTTGCCTGCGCCCTCTTCGTTCTCACGAACGGTGGTCAGGTAGTAGCTGCCCAGGATCATATCCTGCGTAGGAACGGTGACAGGTGCGCCGTCAGAGGGCTTCAGCAGGTTGCCGGAAGCCAGCATCAGCATCTTGGCCTCGCGGCAGGCATCCTCGCCCAGGGGCAGATGGACTGCCATCTGGTCGCCGTCGAAGTCGGCGTTGAATGCAGTACAGGCCAGAGGGTGCAGCTTGATGGCACGGCCCTCGACCAGCACGGGGTTGAATGCCTGGATGCCCAGACGGTGCAGGGTAGGTGCACGGTTCAGCAGGACCGGGTGGCCCTTGATCACGGTCTCCAGGCTGTCCCAGACCTCGGGCTTTGCACGCTCGACCATCTTACGAGCAGACTTGATGTTGTTGGCAACACCCTTCTCGACCAGATCCTTCATCACGAAGGGCTTGAACAGCTCCAGAGCCATCTCCTTGGGCAGACCACACTGATCCATCTTCAGCTCAGGGCCGACGACGATAACGGAACGGCCGGAGTAGTCAACACGCTTGCCCAGCAGGTTCTGGCGGAAGCGGCCCTGCTTGCCCTTCAGCAGATCGGAAAGGCTCTTCAGTGCGCGGTTGTTGGGGCCGGTGACGGGACGGCCGCGGCGGCCATTATCGATGAGGCTGTCAACTGCTTCCTGCAGCATACGCTTCTCGTTGCGCACGATGATGTCAGGAGCGCCCAGCTCCAGCAGGCGGCGCAGACGGTTGTTGCGGTTGATCACGCGGCGGTACAGGTCGTTCAGGTCGGAGGTGGCAAAACGGCCGCCGTCCAGCTGGACCATGGGGCGCAGGTCAGGCGGCAGCACGGGCAGCACGTCCATGACCATCCACTCGGGGCGGTTGCCGGAAACGCGGAAAGCCTCGACGACTTCCAGACGCTTCAGGATACGCACCTTCTTCTGGCCGGAGGACTTCTCCACCTCGGCAGTCAGCTCAGCGCTGAGCTGGTCGAGGTCGATCTCCTTCAGCAGGTCCTGAACGGCCTCAGCACCCATCGCAGCCTCGAACTCGTCGCCGTAGCGCTCGCGCATCTCGCGGTACTCTTTCTCGGTCAGCAGCTGCTTCTTTTCCAGCGGGGTCAGACCGGGGTCAGTGACGATATAGCTTGCAAAGTAGAGGACCTTCTCCAGCAGGCGGGGGCTGATGTCCAGCATCAGGCCGATGCGGCTGGGGATGCCCTTGAAGTACCAGATGTGGCTCACAGGAGCGGCCAGCTCGATGTGGCCCATACGCTCACGGCGGACCTTGGCCTTGGTCACCTCGACGCCGCAGCGGTCGCAGATCTTGCCCTTATAACGGATGCGCTTATACTTGCCGCAGTGGCACTCCCAGTCCTTGGTAGGTCCAAAAATGCGCTCGCAGTACAGACCGTCGCGCTCCGGCTTCAGGGTGCGGTAGTTGATGGTCTCAGGCTTCTTCACCTCGCCATAGCTCCAGTTGCGGATCTGGTCAGGAGAGGCAAGGCCGATTTTGATCGAATCGAAGACGTTGTTTTCCATGAAACGAACCCTTTCTTAATCTTTATAGTCTCGATGATAACAGTTGACGTTGGAAGACCCGCTGCCCTCCCCTGCCCTGCGGCGGCAGCACGCGCACCGCGCAGGGAAACACAGCTTTCTCAAAGGGGCCTTATTATTCGTCGATGTTCACTTCGTCAGAAGCGGACTCTGCAGCGGCAGAGTTGTCATCCTCCAGCACGGAGGGATCATCGAAACCAGCATCGGCGTCCTTGATGGTGTAATCGTTCAGCAGCTCGTTCTCGTTGGCGACAGTCTCGGTGCCGGCAACATCACGCATATCGAAGCCGGTCTCTTCGTCGTCGAAGTTCTGGCGCATATCGATCTCGTTGCCTTCCTTGTCCTGGACCACGACGTCCAGACCCAGAGACTGCAGTTCCTTGAGCATGACGCGGAAGGACTCGGGGATGCCCGGCTGCGGGATGGGCTCGCCCTTGACGATGGCCTCGTAGGTCTTGACACGGCCCTCGACGTCATCGGACTTGACGGTCAGGATCTCCTGCAGGGTGTAAGCAGCACCGTAAGCTTCCAGAGCCCAGACCTCCATCTCGCCGAAGCGCTGGCCGCCGAACTGGGCCTTGCCGCCCAGAGGCTGCTGGGTGACCAGAGAGTAGGGGCCGGTGGAACGGGCATGGATCTTATCATCGACCAGGTGATGCAGCTTGAGGTAGTACATATAACCGACGGTAACGCGGTTATCGAACTTCTCACCGGTACGGCCATCGTAAACAGTGGTCTTGCCGTCGCGGTCCAGTTCGATCTTGGAGAAGTCGATGATGTGGCCCTTCTCGCCCATCAGCTTGGGGAGCTTGGTGGGATATGCAGGAGCATTCTCGCCGTGCCACATCTCGCGGGCGGTATCAAAGGTATCGCCGATGTCGTTCTCACGGGCAGAATCAAAGACGGGGGTCATGACCTTGATGCCGCAGGCCTTGGCAGCGTAGCCCAGGTTGACTTCCAGCACCTGACCGATGTTCATACGGGAAGGAACGCCCAGGGGGTTCAGCACGATGTCCAGCGGGGTGCCGTCGGGCAGGTAGGGCATATCCTCCTGCGGCAGGATGCGGGAAACGACACCCTTGTTGCCGTGACGGCCTGCCATCTTATCGCCGACGCTGATCTTGCGCTTCTGAGCGATGTAGCAGCGGACGACCTCACGCACACCGGGCTGCAGCTCGTCGCTGTTCTCCGGGGTGAAGACCTTGACGTCCACGATGATGCCGTACTCGCCGTGAGGCACACGCAGAGAGGTGTCACGCACCTCGCGGGCCTTCTCGCCGAAGATGGCACGGAGCAGGCGCTCCTCAGCGGTCAGCTCGGTCTCGCCCTTCGGGGTGACTTTACCGACCAGAATATCACCGCTCTTGACCTCGGCGCCGATGCGGATGATGCCGCGCTCGTCCAGGTCTTTCAGAGCATCCTCAGAGACGTTGGGGATGTCGCGGGTGATCTCTTCGGGTCCCAGCTTGGTGTCGCGGGACTCGGTCTCATATTCCTCAATGTGGATAGAGGTGTAAACGTCCTCACGGACGATCTTCTCGTTCAGCAGGACGGCGTCCTCGTAGTTGTAGCCCTCCCAGGTCATGAAGCCGATGAGGGCGTTCTTGCCCAGAGAGATCTCGCCGTTGCGCATTGCGGGGCCGTCGGCCAGCACCTGACCGGCCTTGACGTTCTCGCCTACCTCGACGATGGGGCGCTGGTTGATGCAGGTGCCTGCGTTGGAGCGGGCAAACTTGACCAGAGAATAGTTGTCCACGGCGCCCTGAGCGTTGCGCACCTCGACATGGTCAGCATCCACCTTCTCAACGATACCGTCGTTCTTTGCCAGAACAGCGGTGCCGGAGTCGGTAGCAGCCTTGTACTCCATACCGGTAGCAACGATGGGCTGCTGGGTGACCATCAGAGGCACTGCCTGACGCTGCATGTTGGAACCCATCAGAGCACGGTTACAGTCATCGTTCTCCAGGAAGGGGATGCAGGCGGTAGCGACAGAGACCATCATTCGGGGCGAAACGTCCATATAATCGACCTTCTCGGCGTCGATCTCCAGAATGTCGTCGCGGCGGCGGGCAGAAACGCGGGCGCGCTTGAAGTGCTTGGTCTCGTCCAGAGGCTCGTTGGCCTGAGCAACGACGTACTCGTCCTCGACGTCAGCGGTCATATACTCGACCTCGTCGGTGACGACCTGGTCGATGAGGCGGCCCTTCTCGTCGTAGGTCTTCTTGACCTTGCGGTAAGGAGCCTCAACGAAGCCGTACTCATTGATCTTGGCGTAGGATGCCAGATAGGAGATCAGACCGATGTTGGGGCCTTCAGGGGTCTCAATGGGGCACATACGGCCATAGTGGCTGTAGTGAACGTCACGGACCTCGAAACCTGCGCGGTCACGGCTCAGACCGCCGGGGCCCAGAGCAGACAGACGGCGCTTGTGGGTCAGCTCAGCCAGAGGATTGTTCTGGTCCATGAACTGGGACAGCGGAGAAGAGCCGAAGAACTCCTTGATTGCGGCGACCACAGGACGGATATTGATGAGGGCCTGCGGAGTGATGACGCTCTGGTCCTGGCTCTGCAGGGTCATGCGCTCACGAATGACGCGCTCCATGCGGGAGAAGCCGATGCGGAACTGGTTCTGCAGCAGCTCACCGACGCTGCGGATGCGGCGGTTGCCCAGATGGTCGATGTCATCGGTGGTGCCGATGCCGTGGCCCAGGCCGTTCAGATAGTTGATGGAAGACAGGATGTCGGTCACGGTGACGGTGCGGCCGATGAGCTGGTCGTGGTTGCGGCGCAGCAGCTCCTTCTGCTCTTCCACATCCGAAGTGGTGTCGAGGATCTTCTTGATCTCCTCAAAGGAGCAGCGCTCGTTGATGCCGCACTCCTTGACATCGAAGGAGAAGAAGCCCTGAGCGTCAACACAGCCATTGGTGATGACCTTGACCTTCTTGCCCTCGACGTTCAGCACGACGATGTTGACGCCGGCGTTGTCAGCGGCCTCAGCCAGCTGACGGGTGATCTTGGCATCCTTCTCGATGAGCAGTTCGCCGGTCAGAGGAGCGACGACGTTCTCAGCGGCGATGTAGCCGGTGATGCGGCGTGCCAGAGACAGCTTCTTGTTCATCTTATAACGGCCGAAACGAGACAGGTCATAACGGCGCGGGTCGAAGAACAGCATGTTGATCTGGCTGGTAGCGGACTCCACCGTGGGAGGCTCGCCGGGGCGCAGCTTGCGGTAGACTTCCAGCAGGCCTTCCTCGGTGTTCTTGGTGGTGTCCTTTTCCAGAGTAGCAAGGATGCGCTCATCCTCGCCGAAGTAGTTCAGGATGTCCTCGTTGGAAGACAGGCCCAGTGCGCGGCAGAGCACGGTGACGGGCAGCTTGCGGTTCTTATCGATACGGACATAGAACACGTTGGAGGCATCGGTCTCGTACTCCAGCCATGCACCGCGGTTGGGGTTCATGGTTGCGCTGTACAGGTCGTTGCCCACCTTATCTTTGGCATCTCCGTAGAATACGCCGGGAGAACGGACCAGCTGGCTGACGATGGCACGCTCAGCACCGTTGATCACAAAGGTGCCCGCATCGGTCATCAGCGGGAAGTCGCCCATGAACACGGTCTGGGACTTGATCTCGCCGGTGTCGCCGTTCTCGAATTCGGCGTTCACGTACAGCGGAGCGGAGTAGGTGTAATCCTTCTCCTTGCACTCCTGCACGGTGTGGCGCGGCTCCTCGAAGTACGGGTCCGAGAAGGTCAGGGACATGGTCTGTGCAAAGTTCTCGATCGGGGAGATCTCGTTGAAGACCTCGTCGAGACCGGAGGTGTGGGCCACGGTGTTGGTGCCGTTAGCCTCATCCTCTTCGACGCGCTTCTTCCAGCGGTCGGAGCCGATCAGCCAATCGAAGCTGTCGGTCTGCACGCCCAGCAGGTAGGGCACATCGATGGGTTCCTTGATGGAACCGAAGTTCACGCGATCCGACGCCTTGTGCAGGTCAATGTCATGCTGGTCGGCGCGTGCGATGATGGTGGTGGTGTTCGTCGTAGACTCAGTAGCCAATGGACGTTCCTTATCGCTCGCTAATATGTGGTAATTCCCCTGGGAGCGCCGGCATGGCCACCATATGCCTATGCGGACGCTTCATTGTCGACGGCATGCCCGCAATATGACACACCTCATGCAAAGTCAAAAGAATAGCGCTAAGGCAAGACTTTTACTGCACCGTAAACGTCACCGGATCGCTCTTCACCTTCGGATGATCCTTCAAACTCAGCTGCGCCACGTACGTTCCCGCATTGACTTTGGCCCAACCTGACTCATCCGTGCATTTGGCGAGCGTGGCGTTCGCATTGGTATTCCACGTGACCTTCTGAACGTCCTTATCGCCCTTAGCCATCAGCAGCAGACGTGAATCCGCCGGGCACACATCGGACTTGTAAATCGTTTCCTGACCGGAAGTAATGGTGAGCACACGGCCGGAATCGGACCCGTCCACTAAACAGTTGCCTGACCCCTCGTGCACGATGGTCGCGGTGAAATCAAGCGATCCTCCTACCGGCACGGATTGGGAGGCCGCGGAAAGCTGCAATGTCACATCACTGGCCGAGCAATCCTTGACGTTGCTGACTTTCTTCGGCGCCGGCGTGGCGTCGCGGGAAATCGCATACACCTCGTCATGGTGGATCATCGAGTTCACGGCACCGATACCCCGGCCAAGGCTATACACGCAGAATACAATCAGCGCGATTATCAGCAGCAGCACCGTACCGGCCACGATACGCCGACGACGATAGATGGCCTGCTGCTTTTTGCTGATCCTGCGCTTGCGCGGCTTGCCGGAACGGTTGTTTTGGGAGGGCCCGCCGGATGGCCCATTGGCCCCGGTGCCGGCTCCGCGTGCCGTTCTCGCGCCTGATGTGTTCCTCTGCACTGCCATAACTCTTCCAGTCTACGGTCACCACGCCCATACACGCTTGGGGAGCCCACCATTTTTCACAATGTCAGCTGGGTAGTCGCAGGCCGCCGTCCAGAATCTCTATCAGGCCGTCATCGTCAAGGCTGGCGATGCAGGCGGCAAGCTGAATCTGGTCCTTCCAAAGCTTGTCGGCATCTTCCCTGGGCAACGTGGCTCCAGCGGGAAGCTCGCGCAGCGCGGCGAGCACCAGACCGCGCACCTGTCGATCCGTGCCTTGGAATCGTTGGCGTGGGCGGGTGCGGCGCTCCCCCAGTCCGGGGCGGCCGGCCTTGAGAAATGCACAGTCGTCCGCAATCGGGCAGGTGTCGCACAGCGGCGACTTGGCCGTGCAGATCACCGCGCCCAGTTCCATCACCGACTGGTTCCACGTGACCGATGGGCGCTCGCCACGATGCAGTCGAGAGCGTTTGCCGCCACGGATAGTGCTGTTCACGACATGTTCGGCGCTACCGGCATTATCGGCGACGTCAGCATCGCACCCGAGAATCTCGTCTTTGGGCAGCATGCGGTTCGCCAGCGCGCGTTCGGCCGGGCTGGTCGCTCCCCCGCGCGATTCGACGCCCAGGAACACGCGGCTCAGCACGCGGCGAATGTTGGTATCGATCACGGCAATTCGTTCGCCGAACGCAAAGCTCATCACCGCGGAGGCGGTGTAATCGCCGATGCCGGGCAATGCAGTGAGTTCGTCATACGTGCGCGGCAGTTTGTCGGCGTAATCTTCAGCCACCACGCGGGCGCATTCCTGTAACCGCAATGCGCGGCGTGGATAGCCGAGCCGCCCCCATGCGGTGATCACCTCGGCCTTGGGGGCCTCGGCGAGGGCGCGGGCGTCGGGCCAACGTGCCATCCAGTCGGTCCAGTACGGCACCACACGACTCATCTGCGTCTGCTGGCTCATGACTTCGGATACCAGCACGCCCCACGGCGTGGCCCGGCCGAAGCGCCATGGCAAATCGCGCGCATTGGCCTCCCACCATGCGCCCAATCGCAAAGAAATTGCTGTGTCGTTCATCGTTCCTATTCTTAGCAGCTATGACGAACGAGGCAGAACAGAATTCGCAGAACGCACAGAATCCCGAAACAAAAGTCGAGAAGATGTTCGAGTACGGGTACCGTAAATCGAATTACGGACCGGACGAACTCGTAACCGACGCGCATGGCAACCCCATCTCCGTGGTGGACGCGATGCTCTCGGCTGAAAAGGCCGCCACCACCGAAACCGTAACACCGCATCTGTGCTACTACTCACCGCGCATTCCCGGCAACACCGGCTCGGCCATCCGCCTGTGCGCGGTGACCGGCACCATCCTGCATTTGGTGGAGCCGTTGGGTTTCAACCTGCGCGACACCAAGCTGCGCCGAGCAGGCCTCGACTACCACGACATGGCCCACGTGGTGCTGCACCCGAATTTCGACAACCTGGTGGAGTCCATGCCCAATTCGCGCATCATCGCGTTCACCGCACATGCCACCAAGCTGTACACCGAGGTGGAATACAAGCCGACCGACATCCTGCTGTTCGGCCCCGAGCCCGGCGACATCCCCGACCCGATGGACATCATGGAGGGCCCTCATGTGGCCGAACAAGTGCGACTGCCCATGCGCCCGTCCTTGCGTTCCCTGAATCTCACCAATTGCGCGTCCATCGCCATCTACGAAGCCTGGCGCCAACTCAACTTCGCTGGAGGGCGCTGAGGAGAAGGCCCGGTGGGCCTTCGAGTAGCGACGCCGAACGAACGCCGACAGGCGTGAGAGAGGAAACCCTGAGCCTCGCAGCACGACCATCATCGCAGAAAATGGGTCTATCGGCGCTTCGAGGGGCTGTTAAAGGACGAAACCCCGAGTATAGGCGTTGAAATATCAACGCTTGTACTCGGGGTTTCTTGATTGAGGTACCCCTCTGAAAGCAGATACCTATCTGCGCAAATGTACCTCTTTGAAGGCAGATACCCTACTGAATCAGTTCTTGAAGCTGTGAATCGGAGCGGGAATACGACCGCCACGGGTCACAAAGGCCTCGCAGCTGGTCTGGTTGACCGGCATGATGGGCGCGTAGCCCATCAGGCCGCCGAAGTTCGCCATCTCGCCCACGCCCTTGCCGGCAACCGGGATCACGCGCACGGCGGTAGTCTTCTGGTTGACCATGCCGATGGCGGCCTCGTCGGCGATCAGGCCGGAGATGGTGGAAGCAGAGGTATCGCCCGGAATGGCGATCATGTCGAGGCCCACCGAGCACACGCAGGTCATGGCTTCGAGCTTCTCGATGGTCAGGCAATCGGAAGAAGCCGCGTCGATCATGTTCTTGTCTTCGGAGACCGGGATGAACGCGCCGGACAGGCCGCCGACGTGGTTGGAGGCCATGACGCCGCCCTTCTTCACGGCATCGTTCAGCAGGGCGAGCGCCGCCGTGGTGCCGGGAGCGCCGACCTGTTCGAGGCCGATCTTCTCTAGCACTTCGCCCACGGAGTCGCCCACAGCCGGGGTCGGGGCGAGCGACAGGTCGATGATGCCGAACGGAATGCCGAGGCGGCGGGATGCTTCCTGGGCCACAAGCTGGCCGACGCGCGTGATCTTGAACGCGGTGCGCTTGATGGTCTCGCACAGGAACTCGAAGTCCTTGCCCTTGGCCGCATCGAGTGCGCGGGAGACCACGCCGGGGCCGGAGACACCGACGTTGATGACCGCGTCGCCCTCGGTGACGCCGTGGAAGCCTCCGGCCATAAACGGGTTGTCGTCAGGCACGTTGCAGAAGGCCACGAACTTGACGCAGCCGTAGGAGTCGTTGTCGGCGGTACGCTCGGCAACGTCCTTGATGATATGGCCGAGCAGTTCGACCGCGTTCATGTCGATGCCGGTCTTGGTGGAGCCGACGTTCACGGACGCGCAGACGATGTCGGTCTCGGAGAGAGCCTGCGGCAGGGAGCGGATGAGCAGCTCCTCGGCCGGGGTCATGGACTTGGAAACGAGTGCGGAGTAGCCGCCGATCAGGTCGACGCCGACTTCCTTGGCCGCCTTGTCAAGCGCGTGGGCGATCTTGACGAAATCCTCGCTCGTCTTGCAGGAGCTGGCACCGACCAGTGAGATCGGGGTGACGGTGATGCGCTTGTTGACGATCGGGATGCCGTAGTCGCGTTCGATGGCCTTGCCGGTGGAAACGAGGTCCTTGGCATAGGTGGTGATCTTGCGGTAGATGTTGTCGCAGGTCTTGTCGACATCGTCCGAGGCGCAGTCGAGCAACGAGATGCCCATGGTGATGGTGCGGACGTCGAGCTTCTCCTGCTCGATCATCTGATTGGTCTCGTGGACCTCCATGATATTCAGCATGGTTTTTCCTTACGATTAGTACGATTCGTGGCTTCGATTACTTGCGTGGCTCACGTATGCCGCGGATCAGACGCGGTGCATCTTGGTAAAGATCTCCTCGCGCTGGCAGCGGATGCGCACGCCGATGTCGTCGCCGAGGTCCTCAAGGTTGCCGACCATCGCGCCGAAGTCCTTGTCCGCGTTGGCGTAGTCGACAATCATCATCATGTTGAAGTAACCGTCGATGATGGTCTGCGAGATGTCGAGCACGTTGACGTTGTGCTGGGACAGGTAGGTGCAGACTCGCGCGATGATGCCGACGGTGTCCTGACCGACGACGGTGATGATTGCCTTGTTCATGGCTCTCCCTGGTCGTATACAAAAAGCGGGTGACTACCCAAGTATAGGGAAGACACCCGCCATTTAGCATTGTGATTTATTATCATGCCTCGCGTGAAGCGGATTTCGCCGCGTACGCGGCAAGCGCGCGCGGTGCGTGGAAGCCTTGCTTTTCGAATTCGTCGGCGATCTTCTGAGCGACTTCCTGAGAACGGCCCTTGTCCACCAACGCGATGATGGAGCCGCCGAAGCCGCCGCCGGTCATACGCGCACCGTAGGCACCGTTCTTGCGGGCCACGTCCACGGCGATGTCCAGCTCGGGCACAGTGACCTCGTAGTCGGCGGCCAGCGAATCGTGGGAAGCGTTGAACAGACGGCCCGCGGCCTTGATGTCGCCCTGAGCGAAGGCACGCACGAAGGAACGCACGCGCTCGATTTCGGTGACGACGTGGCGCACGCGCTTCTTCATGGTCTCATCAGGCAGGGCGTCAAGCGTTTCCTTGAGGGCCTGGAACTGGTCATCGGCCTTGGAGATGCCGTCGGCGGTAACGCGCAGGTTGGCCACACCGAGAATCTTGGCGGCTTCCTCGCAGGTGGCGCGACGCTGAGCGTACTGGCCATCGTTGAGCTGGTGCGGAGCCTGGGTATCGACCACAAGCAGCTCGAGGTTGTACTTGTCGAGGTCGAACTCCTGCTGGGAGACGTTCTCCAGCGGGGTCAGCTCCGGGCGGCAGTCAAGCAGCAGCGCGTGGCCGGCGGTGCAACGCATGGAAGCGTTCTGGTCAAGACCGCCGGTGGAGGCACCGGCCATCTCGTTCTCGGACTTGATGGCGGCGTTGATGAGGGTCACACGGCCGGCGTCGGAATCGCCGTAGCCAAGGCCGTACACGTCGTCCAGAGCCAGAGCGGTGGAGCAGGTCATGGCGGCGGAGGAGCTCAGGCCGGAGCCCAGCGGCACGCAGGAGACGAAGGCGGCGTCAAAGCCCTTGACCTTGTCGAAACCAGCCTGACGCAGCGCCCAGGCCACACCGGTCGGGTAGGCGGACCAGCCGTCCACGCCACGGGCCTTGAGGCCATCGAGATCAGCTTCGGCGACCTTGTCGGGAGCCACGTCGGAGACGACGCGAACCTTGGTGTCTTCGCGCGGCTTCAGGGCGATGAAAGTGCGGTGCGGCAGTGCGATCGGCAGGCACAGGCCGGCGTTGTAATCGGTGTGCTCACCGATCAGGTTCACACGGCCCGGAGCAGCCCACACGCCCTCGGGCGCAGCGCCGTAGATATCGACGAACAGCTTGGTAGCTTGCGAGACGCCTTCCTCATGGGTCAGCGGCTCAATGAATTCAACAGCAGTCATTGATGTTTTCTTTCTATCAGTCGGCGATGTCGATGGAGCCGAGCTCGTGGAAGCGCTTGGCGATGAGTTCCGGCGTGGTGTCGGAGATCCAGGCGGCCATGCCGGATTCGGAGCCGGCGAGGTACTTGATCTTGTTGGCGGCGCGGCGGAAGGAGAAGAACTGCAGGTTCAGGCGGTAGTTCTCGCGGCGGGCGTCGTGGATCGGGGCCTGGTGCCAGGCGGCGATGTACGGCAGGTCCATGCCCTTGCCGTCGCCCTTGTCGAAGAAGGCGTTGCCGCGCTTCAGGAGGTGCGAGTACATGGAGGCGAGGTCCCAGCGCTCTTCGTCGTTGAGCTGGTCGAGGGTGAGCACGTCGCGCACCGGAGCCACGTGGACCTCGAGGGGCCAACGGGCGGCGGCCGGCACGTAGGCGACCCAGCTGTGGTTGCGCATCACGATGCGTTCGCCGGCTTCGAGCTCGGCGTTCATGATGTCCTTCAAGAGGTTGCCACCGGTCTTCTCGTGGTAGGCCTCGGTGTGCTGGAGTTCCTTCTCCATCTTCGGGGCGATGAACGGGTAGCAGTAGACCTGGCCGTGCGGGTGAGCGAGGGAGACGCCGATTTCCTGACCGTGGTTCTCGAACGGGAAGATCTGCTCGATGCCTTCCATCTTGGAGATTTCGGCGGTACGGAAGGCCCAAGCCTCAACCACGGTGCGCAGGCGGGAGACCGGCAGATCGGCCGGCAGGCCGTCCTCGTTCGGGTCGAAGCAGATGACCTCGCAGCGGCCGGCGGCGAGCTTCTTCTCCCACAGCGGGTTGCCGTCAACGTAGGTCACGTCCTCGGAGACGCCGGGCACGCGCACCATCGAGGGGAAGCGGTTCTCGAACACCACGACGTTGTAGTCGGTGTCCGGCACTTCGCCGTCCTGGTACGGGTCACCGGGCTTGCGGGCGGCCAGCGGGTTGCCCTTGGCGGTAGCGCCGGGGCCGGCGGTGATCGGGCGGTTCATACGGGCGGTGGCCATCGGAATCCAGTCGCCGGTCAGCGGGTCGCGGCGCATCTGCGGGGCGGCGTACGACACTTCGTTGCCGTCGGCGTCCAGGTGCGGGGCGAAACGGTAGTCCAGCGGGCGCGGGTCCTTGAGCTCGCGGGTCTTGGCACCGGAGACGAACTCGGGGTCGTCGTCCAGGTAGAAGAAGTCACGACCGTCGGCAAGCGTCGTCGGCGTGATGCGGATGTGCTCCTTCGCATACTCCCCGGGGGTGTAGTTGGCGAAATCAGCCATGGGTTTACTCACTTTCCTCAATGGTCTCGCTCTGGTGGGCCAGCACGAGTTCCTTTACCAAATCCTTGGTTTTGGCGGCGGAGTCGGGATCGAGCCCGTCGTCAGTAATGACCGTGTCCACCTGGTCGAAGCGCGCAAACAGCGACAGCGATGTGCAGCTCCACTTGGTGTGATCGGTCAAAACTATGGTGCGATCGGCAATGTCCATCATCGCCATATCGGTTGCGGCTTCCAGCGAATTTGGCATCAGGAAGCCACGGGGAATCGACACCGAGTGGGTGCCGAGGAATACGGTGTTGACACGCAGCGAGGCGACGACCTTGTCCGCGATCGGGCCGACAAGCGAGTTCGATCGGGTGATTACGCCGCCGGTGACGATCACCTCCACATCCTTGGATTCGAGGGCCTGGACCAGCTCGGCCACGGGAATCGAATTGGTGAGGATGGTGATGCCGCTGGACTGCTGCGATTCGAGCAGATGCTGGGCGAAGACATAGGCCGTGGTGCCGCCGCCGATGGCGATTACATCGCCGGGAGCCACATATTTGACGGCTTCCTGGGCGATGGCGTCCTTCAGGCCAATATCCATCTGGGACTTGACGGAGAACAGGGGTTCGCTGAGCAAGGTACTGGTAGTCACCGCGCCGCCATGGACGCGCTTCAACAGTCCCTTGTCGGCAAGTTCGGCGATATCGCGGCGGATGGTCATCGCCGACACACCCAGTTCCTTCGATAGCGCCGTAATGCGCACTGCCCCGCGTGTGCGCAACCTGCTCAAGATGAGGTGCTGACGTTGTGACGAAATCATGCGAACATTATCGCACACAAAAGCTCACAAACCAAACCGGCTTGAGCGTTTTGGGGACAATTTCTCGAAAATTCCGGGCAATTCAGGTGTCATTTCCACAAAACCGCGCAAAATCGCACATTGCGCGAATCGATATTCTCACAGCGGTAGCCCCCTTCCCCAATTCGCCTAGGTAGGAATCACCTAGCCGCACCGGCCCAAGCGTGAGACAATAGGCGGTATGACTTACGTTTCTGAAAGCTTCTGGCACAACGCCGTCAACAAAGCCACCACCGATCTGTTCACCTTCGGCTACAAGCACATCATCAAACCGAACTTCGTGTTCAACCACCGCCCCGATGAGGCACACGATCAGATGATCGAGTTCTGCCACGTCGTCAAGAACGTCCCGCCGCTGCTGCTCACCGAACAGCTGATGCTCGACTACACCGACCCCATTCTGGAAACGAATGTGATGGGCGTCGATTTCACCAACCCGTTCGGCCTGTCCGCCGGC
>ENA-OPWC01001571-OPWC01001571.1-human-gut-metagenome-genome-assembly--contig:-NODE-1571-length-14958-cov-3.140173_pt1 | contig 14958 bp, 17 predicted proteins | sample MGYA00241504_ERZ502000 | MGnify/ENA primary metagenome ERZ502000 (study PRJEB25962, sample SAMEA2042005) | human gut metagenome | biome: human gut; feature: human-associated habitat; material: faeces...
AAAGCCGCCAGTGAGTTCGCCCAGAGGGAAAGTATCTTTGACCCATGCACTGATCTGTTCCAGGAAGTCGAAATCCAGGCTGACCACAGCGCAGGTGCATTTGTCTTTGGTCGAGCCGATAAAGTGGGAGTCATATGAGAGCGTTCTGCTCGTCCGACATTCGTAGCCCTTAATATCCTGCACGAAACGCTTGGCAGCCTCGTCCCACTTGTTGCCGCCCCACGGCATGGCGTAGGGACAGCCATAGCATTCATGGCCCGGGCCATATCCTTCCAGACGATTGCCGGTATTGTCGGCGCTGCCGGATTTCTGCACTCTCTGCCCACACTTGCAGATATAGGCAGTCACACTCTCACCTCCGTGTCTTTCAGACGGTCGAGCATTTCAACCTGCAGGTCTTTGCTCAGGGGCTGGAAGCGGTTATTCCCCCAGCCGTAGCAGAGGATGGTGCCATAGATGGGCTGGCCGCGATAAGTACGGTTCAGGCCCTTGCCGTAGATGGCGTACACCAGCACCGCAGGGGTTCGGGGCAGGACCTTCTGCTCGCAAGGACACTGCAAAAGCGCTTCCATGCCCTGCAGCGTGTCCGGCAGGGTAGTCACGGTCGGGTCTTTGCCCGGCTGAATCAAAATACCTTTCATGCATTACTCTCCTTTGTGTATCCGTGCTTGATACGGAGCTTTTCCAGCTCGTCGTAGTAGGTGTCATGCGAAAATTTGACACTGGAAAGGTACTCCCGCTGGAATGCGTCGGACAGGGTGGAAAGAATCTCCAGCGCCGCCAGGGCTTTGCCAAGAGCGGAAGCGATGCTTTCAAGAATGCCGGTATTGCAATCTCGGCGGAAGAACCTGTCAGAGCAGTAATAACGGTCTGGTCGGAGTCTGCCGTCAGCAAAGCCCTGCTCCAGAGTGGAAGTGCCGGTGCAAATGTCAGCGGCCGCTTTGTTCAGGGAGGCAAGCTGCTCATAAATCAGCGCAGACTGCCATTCGGGCATATTCCGGATATATTCCAGCAGTGCTTTTTGATTTTCCGTGTTCATTTTTCTTGCTAAAACCTCCAAAGTGTGTTATCCTTCGGGGTGATGGGGATTCAAACCATCATCCCTTTACAGGCTCGCCGGTGTTCGCTGCATCGGCGGGCTTTTTTGCGTTGCGGGGCAAATCATCGACGTTGTCGATGATCTCAAGCAGATCATCAGCAGCGGCGCTGTAGACGCTGGCTCTCGCCTCGTGGCTGATACGCTGGATGATGTCTGCCGACTGTTCTGCCTGCTCATGGTGGTGGTATCTGTGTAGGTGTTGTTGCTGCGATTTTCGGAGGAGCATCTTTTATCGTCGCTGCTATAACACTAATCTTGCAACTGTCAAAATGAACGCCCCAATTTGGAGCGCCAGCGCAATGCACTGGAAGAAAAGGGCCAGTTGCATCAGTTCAGTCAAGGTCCGGTTGGAAAGCCGCTCTTTCCAGCTGGGCTTTTTGTTGTTGTCCATGTGATTCACCTCCTTCAAGAATAAAATTCTACTTTAAGTAGACAAATCGGCGAAAAAAATTTGGTCAATGGGAATACCTACAACTTCACTAATTTTTTTCGCAATGGCTACAGTGGCATCTTCCGGTGACATCTCGATTTTACGGTATGTATCACGCGAAACGCCAAGCTTTTCCGCCATTTCACGCTGAGTGAAGCCTGCGTACTGGCGGGCCTGTTTTACAGTGAAGCCCAAATCCACACCCCCCTTTCGTCTAGGTTCGAGAATACTATACTCCACTTTTAGTAGAATGTCAAGAACTTAAGGTAGAATTTTTTCTAATAAAGGTTGACAATCATCTACTTTTGGTGTACTCTCTACATATAAAGGAGTGATTCGATTGAGCATCGCTGAAAATATAAAAAGAATACGATTAGAGCACGGCCTATCACAGGCCGAGCTTGGTAAGATTGCAGGAGTCAGTGACAAAGCTGTATCCACTTGGGAATTAGGTTCAAAAACTCCACGTATGGGAGCCGTTGAAAAGATGGCAACGTATTTTGGTATGGCGAAAAGCGCGATTGTCGATGATGCGCAACCGGCATATCAGTCTACTTCTTCCGCCCCCATTCCGCCCGGCTTCCAGCCTATGCCTTCTATGGATATGGTTCCACTGGTAGGCCGGATCGCCTGCGGTACACCTATCACTGCCGAAGAAAATGTAGAGCAAATGGTTTGCGTACCCTCTCGCTGGCACGCTACCTTTACTCTGACTTGCAAGGGGGATAGTATGGAGCCTCGTATCCACGATGGTGACTTGGTTGCCATTCGAAGCCAGCCTGAAGTGGAACAGGGAGAAATCGCCGCAGTGCGCATTGGGGAAGAGGCAACTTTGAAGCACGTCTATCTTCATGAGAACTTTATTGAACTGCGGCCTGAGAACCCCGCTTATGAGAGCATCATCCTCAGCAAAGAAGAAATGAATGCTGTGGTGATCGAAGGCAAGGCTGTGGGTCTTTGCCGAGATATATAAAATAAGAGGACTTCAAGATGGCAAAATGTACTCGATGCGGAAGGGCCGGCTTCTTTCTGAAGCTTACAAACGGCTTGTGTGACAACTGTATCTCTACTATCAGAATGGAAAGTGAACAAGCTGCCTTGCAGGCTCAGATAAATGAAATGTCGGGGAAACTTTCCGCTCAAAAAGCACTGTTCGAAAGTAACACGAGAGATAACCAGGCAGAATTGGAACGCCAAAAAGAGGCTTGTAAGAAAGAAGTCGAAGAGGCCCAAAAGGCTTTACAAGCTCAAATAGCCCAAATGGCTGAAAAACTTAAAAATCAAGAAGCACTATTTGATTTAATATCGGAAAAGGCCCGTTTGGATGGGAAGGCAAAGGCCGAAAAAGAAAATGAAGAACTGACTTCGCAGAGCCTTCGAATTAGTCAGGAAATTTTGAATAAAAGGCTGAATCTTGATAAGATCTCAGAAGAAACAGCGAAAGCTGAAAAATCTTTTCAAAATGCCGAGCAGAAAGTACGTCGAAGCAGAGAGCTTTTGAGAGCCATAAAGCACGCGGCTGAAGATTTTGGGACGGACGAGGAAAACCAAAATATTTATGCTCTCTTGCAGCAGGCCGATAAATTGATGGGGCCTACGGTAGTTCTGAATCTTCAGTGCTTGGATATAAAAGAACTGCGCAGGCGTTATCGCGAAAACGAAAAGAATATTCAGGCGACTTTTGATAAGTATAAAGACCGCTATACCACCAAAGCAAATATCACAATTTATCGTTTGATGGTCATCGCTCTGTCGGCAGAGCTTCAGAATGTGCTGAACAACATCGGATTTGGAAAGTTGGACGATGCACTGGCGGATATTAAGACCATAACAAATAAATATTATGCCATTGCAACCGATGGAAATCAGAGCATTGCACCGACCGTCAAGAAATTCATTGGAGAACTGGACTATTACTTCCAAGAGGCTGTAAAAATCGAATACGAATATTATGTTCAGAAAGAGCGTGCAAGAGAAGAGCAGCGTGCTATTCGTGAGCAGATGCGGCAGGAAGCTGAGGAACGCCGAGAACTGGAACGACAGCAAAAGCAAATTGAAAAGGAAGAAAGCAAATTCCATGACCAAATCAGCCAGTTGACTCAGCAGGTAGAAGTTTCTGTGGATGATGAAAAGACCGCCCTGCTAAAGGCCCGTATCGAAGAGCTGCAAAAGCAGTTGGCCGCAGTGTCTGAACAAAAGGAAAAAATCGTCGAACTGCAAAATGGTAAAGCGGGCAATGTTTATGTTATCAGCAATATTGGTTCGTTCGGCGAAGGGGTTTTCAAAATTGGCATGACGCGTCGTCTGGAACCTATGGAGCGTGTGCATGAACTTGGCAGCGCCAGTGTGCCGTTCCCGTTTGATGTGCATTCCATGATTTTTTCTGATGATGCTGTGAGTCTCGAAACAAAGCTGCATCACATCTTGAATGACCAGCGTGTGAATAAAGTCAACCTTCGCAAGGAGTTCTTCCGAGTTTCACTGGATGACCTCGAAAAGCTGGTTGCTGAAATCGCACCGACGGCAGAGTTTAAGCGAACTGTCTTGGCTGAGCAGTATCGTCAAAGCCTTTCCATTACCCATGTGTCAGATGATACTGATACGGAGATCTCTGATGATGAAGAGGATTATATGGACGTAGCAGAGTGAAATATTGTAAGGCTGAATAAATAAAAACGCCCCGGTGTTCCAGCACCGAAGCGTTTCATAAGCGGCTCACCCTTGCGGGGTCATCGCACACTCAAGCAATGCGATTATACCTCTTTTGGGCGGGCTTGTCAAAGTGTACCCAAACGGAGGTGTATTTTTATGGCGAGTTTTAAGGAGAAACTTGACAAAAACGGAAACCGCATCTACGAGGTGCAGGCCAGCAATGGGCGAGGGCGGCGTGTCTGGCGTACCTTTCGCCCTGAGCCGACATGGAGCAAGCGCACCATTGAGCGGGAGCTGCAGAAGTTTGCTGCTGAGTTAGAGCAGCAGCTGGCGGATGGGGAAGTGCTGACCCGTGAAGAGACTGCGCAAAAGGCCGCTGCGGAGGCCGTAGAGGCTGCCAAAATCAAAACCTTTCGGCAATATGCCGAAGCTGTCTATCTGCCTGAGAAAGCCGCCATGCTGGCAGAGAAGACCCGTGCCAGCTATACACAGCTGTTAGAACAACACGTTTTTCCGGCTCTGGGCCATGTGCTGCTGCCGGAGATCACCCCGGCCATGATAAAGGCGTTACTTTCCAGTCTGTCAGAGGAGCTTGCCTTCGCCAGCGTGACAAAGGTGTATGCTGTACTACATAACCTGTTTAAGGCTGCCTTGCTGGATGATACGATAGACCGGAATCCAATGGACAAGGTTCCGCGCCCCCGGAAGTCGAAGGATGCAGCCCTTCCTACAGAGCACAAGGCTTTTACTGCAGAGGAGACGCGGTATATTCTGCGCTGTCTGGATGGCGAGCCGCTCAAGTGGCGGGCGTTTATCCTGCTGCTTATCGATACGGGCTGCCGCCGGGGCGAGGCCTGCGGGCTGCAATGGCAGTCGGTGGATTTTGATACCAACACGATCACCATCGAGAGGAATCTACAGTACACCTCCGAGCGGGGCGTGTACGAGACTCTGCCCAAAAACGGCAAGACCCGCGTTGTAGACATCTCGTCTGACGTGGCCGCGCTTTTGCAGGAGCTGCGGCAGAGTCAGCTGGTAACGGTGCGCTGGGCATTTACACAGGACGATAGCCCGGAGCCTATGCACCCAGACACTCCAACTCGTTACTTCCAGCGATTTGGCAAACGGTATGGAATAGAGCACTTCCACCCGCACAAGCTGCGCCACACGTCCGCCAGTCTTGCCATCACCAACGGTGCCGATGTAGTCAGCGTCGCCGCGCGGCTGGGGCATTCTGACAGCAGCACCACGCTGCGGATGTACGCTCATGCCAACGAGGACAGCATCCGCCGGGTCGGTCAGACGGTAAGGAAAGCCTTGAAGCAGCCAGAAAAGAAGAAAGCTTGAATTTGATTCTGTTTTGTCGTGTCTCTTGATGACTCATATTCATCCTATAAACAGGATACTTAAAAACCGCAACTTGACCGCAACAAAAACCGCAACATCCTCGAAAAATCGAAGCAATTAACGAGATTGCACGATACAGTATCGGACAAACAAAATAATTGCATCACGCAATTTATTTGACAATGAAACAACACGACACAACACATTAAAAGTCCCTTTTATAGCTCGTAATGAGCAGGTCGTCCGTTCGAATCGGATCAGTAGCTCCAAAGTAAAATCCCCGAAAAGTGGCTTCGTGCCTGGCTTTTCGGGGATTTTTGTTTAGCTGGGACGCCGAGCATTTTCAATCTCACTCACTCTCAAATAATTCGCGAGGTGTTATATCGAGGATGTCGCAAAGTCCGAAGGCTATCTCTGCTTTGGGGAAGCTTACGCCGTTTTCATAATTGCTGACTGCACCCGTTGTAATGCCAAGCTTATCTGCAAGCTCCTGCTGCGTGAGCCCGGCACGCTTCCGGCCCTCACGGATGATAATGGAAGCGCGTGTGGGTTTGGACATATGTTTCACCTCGATCCAATCATAAAAAGAAAATACGCGAAATAAGAACTCATTATCAAATTTATACCATTTTTATAGTGAAATGACAAGAATCCTCTCAATATGTGTTGCGCGGGCCACAAAAATATCAAAATGCAATCGAAACAGCTGCCCCAGAGACGGCTTTGAAAAGGCTGATAGAGCAGGTTTCGAGTGTTCTGCCAAACCGCCATATGCGGTTGAAAAATTTTGTGCAATTTTCATAGTTTTCTTCGCGCTGTTTTGGTGGTACAATAGAGGCAGAATCTAGTGACATTCAGGAGGAGCCGCATGGCAGAAAAGAGCATTGAATTAGACAGCGTAGAGATCGCAGCCGCCGTATTCGGGAACTGTGACCGAAACATCCGTATGCTGGAGAAAGAATTTTCGGTAACGGCGGTGTGCCGCGGTACGATGCTGCGCATTTCGGGCGAACCGGCCAATGTTGCAGCTGCGGCCCGTGCTGTGGAGGGGATGCTTCTCCTTATCGAGAACCATACGCCGTTGGAAGACCAGACGGTGCGCTACTGCCTGAGCCTTGCGCATGACGGTGAGGAAAAGCGCGTCCGGGAGCTGACCGAAGACTTCGTGACGGTGACGGTCAAAGGCCGGCCCATCCGTCCCAAGACCCTGGGCCAGAAAGAGTACCTCAACTCCATCCGGAACAACGCCATCACCTTTGGTGTCGGCCCGGCGGGTACCGGCAAGACCTACCTTGCTGTGGCCATGGCTGTCAAAGCGTTCAAGGCCAAAGATGTTTCCCGCATCGTGCTGACCCGCCCGGCGGTGGAGGCAGGCGAGAAGTTGGGCTTTCTGCCGGGTGACCTGCAGCAGAAGGTAGACCCCTATCTGCGGCCTCTGTACGACGGCCTGTTCGATATGCTGGGCGCAGAGACCTATGAGCGTCTCGTGGAAAAGCAGATCATCGAGGTTGCACCGCTGGCCTATATGCGCGGTCGGACGCTGGACGATTCCTTCATCATCCTCGACGAAGCGCAGAACACCACCCCGGAGCAGATGAAGATGTTTCTCACCCGCATGGGCGTCGGCTCTAAAGTGGTCGTTACCGGCGACGTCACTCAGATCGACCTGCCCGACCGCACCCGCAGCGGCCTTGTGGATGCACTTCAGGTGCTCAAGGGCGTGAACGGCATCGCGCAGTGCTACTTCACTGAAAAAGACGTGGTGCGCCACCGTCTGGTGCAGGAGATCATCAAAGCCTACGAGGCCGCTGCCCACCCGGCTAAGCACTGAACCCTATGAAAAAACAACCCCGGCGGCATACCACAGAAATCGGGGTATTCGCTCAATAGAATGTAGAAACGAAAGGAGCGGACGATTTATGTCCAATAAAGTTTTGATCACCAACTCGCAGAAAGCGATCAAGGTCCCCTCGGGCCTTCGCATCCTCATCCGCCGCGCCTGCAACGCTGTGCTGGAATATGAGCATTTTGACGACCCGGCGGAGATCAGCGTGACCTTCGTGGACAACGCAGCCATTGCTGAGCTGAACAACCAGTACCGCAACAAGCCGATGCCCACGGATGTTTTGAGCTTCCCTCTGGGGGAGAACGGCGTCTATGACGTGGACGAGAACAACGGCTGCAAGATGCTGGGCGACATCGTCATCAGCATGGAACGCGCACAGGAGCAGGCGACTCTCTACGGCCATCCGCTGCAGAGAGAGGTCGCTTTCCTGACGGTCCACTCCATGCTCCATCTGCTGGGCTATGACCACGAGAACGGCGGTCTGGAAGCCATGCGGATGCGTGAGAAGGAAGAAGCTGTCCTCATCCAGCTGGGTCTGCCCCGCACGGTGAGCTACACGGAATAAAAAGACAGGAGTTCTATTTTGAAAAACGAAACACCGATCCAGGGCCATTATGATACATCTTCTGTGTTCGTGGCGGTCATTGGCCGCCCAAACGTGGGCAAGTCCAGCCTGACGAATCTGCTGGTGGGGGAGAAGGTGGCTATCGTCACCTCCAAGCCCCAGACCACCCGTACCCGTATTACTGGCGTCATCACCCGGGGGCCTTTGCAGTACGTTCTGCTGGATACCCCCGGCGTGCATAAGCCCCACAATAAGCTGGGCAAGCGGATGGACAAGACGGCCAGCGACTCCATTGCTGACGTCGATGTGTCTATGATGCTGTTCGAGCCCTACGGCGCGCTGAATGAATCGGAGATGGTTCTGGTCGAGGCTCTGAAAAAGGGCGGCCCGGCCATCGCGGTCATCAACAAGACCGACCTCGTCAAAGACCCGGCGGACCTCGAGGCCCGCAAGGCGGAGCTGAAAGCGCTGGGCGTCTTTGATGATGTCTATACCGTCAGTGTCCGCGATAATGACCACTGCGAGGAACTGTTCGATGCCCTGAGCCGCTATGCCGTGGAAGGCCCACATTATTTTGACGATGATGCCTACACCGATATGCCTGAGAAGGAGCTTGTAGCGGAAGTTATTCGTGAAAAGGCTCTGCTCTATATGCGGGACGAGATTCCGCACGGCATTGCGGTCGTGGTCGAGCGCTTCAAGGAGCGCCCCGGCACGGACCTCGTGGACATCGACGTGAACATCTACTGTGAGCGGGAGAGCCACAAGGGCATGGTCATCGGCAAGGGCGGCGCGATGCTGAAGAAGATCGCCAGTGCAGCCCGCACCGACTGCGAGGAATTCCTCGGCTGCCGCGTCAACTTACAGTGCTGGGTGAAGGTCAAAGCCGACTGGCGCGATAACGAGTTCATGCTCAACAATTTCGGCTTCAAGCAGCAGCCCAACCGCTGAGCATTATAACAGGACAGATTTCCCGGGGATAGCGCAGTACCCTAGAGGTGACACTATACCTTAAAGAAGGGAGCGTTGTCCGATGGATGTGGAACTCAGCTGGCAGACGTTTGCCTGCACCGGTGATATTCTGTGTTATCTGGACTACAGGCGGCAGCTCGCTCAGCAGCGGCTCACCGCCCCGGCAGGAGAAAAAACAGATGGATACCATTGTGACCCCGGGCCTTGTCCTGAAAGAGACCCGGTATAAAGAATCAGACCGGATCATCACGCTTCTGACGCCGGGGCTGGGAGTCATCTCGGCCTCTGCGCAGAGCAGCCTGCGGCTGAAAAGCAAACTGTTCAGCGCCTGCGGGCTTTTTTGTTACTCGGAGTTCGTGCTTGTCCCCGGACGGAATATGTATACAGTGCGAGAGGCGGATGTCAAAAACGTCTTCCATGGCATCTCGTCCTCCATCGAAGGGATGAGCCTTGCCATGTATATGGCGGAAATGGCCTCGGCGCTTTCGCCCACAGGAGACGAAGCCGCAAAAGAATTGAGACTTCTCCTTAATTGTTTTTACATGATAAGCGAGAAAAAGGCTGACCTCCGGGTCATCAAGGCCGTATTTGAGCTGCGTACCATGAGCGAGTGCGGATTTCTGCCGCAGCTGGTCTACTGCCGCGACTGCGGCACCTACGACGGCCCGGCCTTTTATCTCGACCCGGCGGAGGGCTGTCTGCTCTGCGAATCATGCGCCCAAAAGGCGGGGAAAAAGTGCAATCTGGACGCCGGGGCGCTGTTTGCGCTGCGGCATATCTGTCTGGTAGAAGATAAAAAGATATTCGGCTTCCGTATTTCCGTCGGCAGTCTGGCGAAACTCTCTACAGCAGCAGAGCAATATGCGCTGACCCATCTGGACAAGCCGTTGAAAAGCTACGACTTTTTGAAATCTGTCCTGCCATAACCATTTGAAATTGATTTGATATAAGGAATTACTATGGAAACAAGTTATTTGAAAACGCTGGAACTGGACAAGATCATTGCCCGGGCGGCGGAGGGCTGTGTGTGCAAAGAGTCCCGCGAAAAGCTCCTTGCCATCGAGCCTCAGTGCGACCCCGATGAAGTGCGGTATGCGCTGGAACAGACCGATGCCATCAATTCACTGCTCATCAAGAACGGCTCGCCCCGCTTCGGTGGAGTAGAGGGCGTCAGTCAGCTGGCCGCCCGCGCCGTCAAGGGCGGTGTCCTTTCAATGGGTGAACTGCTGATGGTGGCCGGTGCGCTTCGCAACTTTCAGAACCTCGTCAGCTGGTACGGCTCTTCGGAACACGATGCACTTCCGACGGACGACTTATTCTATGCGCTGGCTCCTCAGCCGGGCCTTGAGCAGCAAATTTCGAGTGCCATCCTTGCACCGGATGCAATGGCAGATACGGCATCGCACACCCTGAACGACCTGCGCAAGAAGATCCGTGCGACTGAAAACAGCATCCGCGACCGTCTGGAAAGCATGGTGCGCAACATGGACACCTCAAAATATCTGCAGGAGAGTGTGGTCTCCATGCGCAACGGCCGCTACGTTGTCCCGGTCAAGAGCGAATACCGCGGCGAAGTGAGCGGCATCATCCATGACGTTTCCTCTACCGGCGCAACGGTGTTTGTGGAACCGCAGGCTGTCGTGGAAGCCAATGCCCGCATCCTGCAGTATCGTGCCCAGGAAGCGCAGGAGATCGAGCGCATTCTGGTAGCCTTTACCGCACAGGTGGCAGCCATTGAGCCGCAGTTCCAGTACAGCTATCAGGCCATGCTGGACATTGATGTCCTGCTGGCAAAGGCGCGTCTGGCGCTGGAGCTCAAGGCATTCAAACCTGCAGTGCGCACCGACAATTCCTTCTCGCTGATCCGGGCACGCCACCCATTGATCGACCCACAGAAGTGCGTGCCGGTGGACATTGCACTGGGCAAAGAATATGATTCGCTCATCATCACCGGCCCGAACACCGGCGGTAAGACCGTCACCCTGAAAACGGCCGGTCTGCTGTGCGCGATGGCACAGTGTGGTTTCCTGATCCCGGCCGACGAGCGCAGCGAGGTCTGCGTGTTCGATGAGTTTCTCGTGGACATCGGCGATGAGCAGAGCATCGAGCAGAGCTTAAGTACCTTCTCCGCCCACATGACAAATATCGTTAAGATCCTAAATCAGGCAGACAGCCGGTCTCTCTGCCTTTTCGATGAGCTTTGCGCCGGAACGGACCCCACCGAGGGCGCTGCTTTAGCGATCTCTATCCTGTCCTTCCTTCACAATATGAAGTGCCGGACCATGGCGACCACCCACTACAGCGAATTGAAAGTATTCGCCCTGTCAACGCCGGGTGTTGAGAACGCCTGCTGTGAGTTTAATGTTGAAACACTGCGTCCGACTTATAAGCTTTTGATCGGTATTCCCGGAAAGAGCAACGCATTCGCGATCTCCAGACAGTTAGGTCTGCCGGATTACATCATCGATGATGCGAAGACCCATCTGGAATCCAATGATGAGGCATTTGAGGATCTGCTTGCGAACTTAGAGCAGAGCCGCGTGACCATCGAAAAAGAGCGGGAGGAGATCGCAAGCTACAAGGAAGAGATCTCCCGTTTAAAGAAGAATATCGAGCAGAAGGAAGAGCGGCTTGATGAGCGGAAAGAAAAGCTCTTAAAGAACGCCAACGAGGAAGCCCAGCGGATCTTACGCGAGGCGAAGGAGACCGCGGACCAGACGATCCGGAATATCAACAAGCTTGCCGCAAGCTCCGGTGTCGGAAAAGAGCTGGAAGCTGAGAGAACAAAGCTCCGCGAAAAGCTGGATAAAGTCGATAAAAGCTTAAGTCTGAAGAACAATAAGGGGCCGAAAAAGACAATCTCACCGAAGAAATTAAAGATCGGTGACGGTGTTAAGGTCCTCACAATGAACTTAAAGGGAACGGTCAGCACACTGCCGAACGCAAAGGGTGATCTCTATGTACAGATGGGAATCCTGCGCTCCCTTGTAAATATCAAAGATCTGGAACTTTTAGACGAGGCGTCCGTATCCGGACCGGGCCTCGATCCGGCTGCCCTGAAGCGGAACAACACCGGAAGCGGAAAGATCAAAATGGCAAAATCCTTCTCCGTCTCCCCGGAGGTCAATCTCATCGGAATGACAACGGACGAGGCAATGCCTGTCCTTGACAAGTATCTGGACGATGCTTATCTCGCCCATCTTCCGCAGGTCCGTGTCGTGCATGGACGCGGAACAGGTGCGCTGCGGGCTGCGGTTCATAAGCATTTGAAGAAGCTTAAATATGTGAAGGAATTCCGACTTGGTGAGTTTGGGGAAGGCGATACGGGAGTTACGATCGTAACCTTCAAGTAACTTTCAATTAGGAACTGCGTCGGATTTTGTCTGAACAGTACTATTTTAAAGTTATGTTAACCGCAAGGGTTTCAATTTTACCCATCATCCTATAGGAAATAGAAACCTGCCCTGATTTACAGGCAAAAAACGAAATTTTTACGATAAATTTTAGAAGGAGGAGACCTCCATGGTCGATAAACAGAGAATTCTCATCGTCGACGATGACGAGAATATTGCAGAGTTAATTTCCCTGTACCTGATGAAAGAATGTTATGATACAAAGATCGTCGGGGACGGAGAATCCGCATTGAAGGAGGTTCCGGTCTTTAAGCCGAACCTGATCCTTCTCGACCTGATGCTGCCGGGCATGGATGGCTATCAGGTCTGCCGGGAGATCCGCACGACCTCTCAGGTACCGATCATCATGCTGTCCGCAAAGGGCGAGGTCTTCGACAAAGTTTTAGGTCTGGAGCTCGGTGCCGATGACTATATGATCAAGCCCTTCGATTCAAAAGAACTTGTCGCCAGAGTCAAGGCTGTTCTCCGCCGCTATCAGGCGGCCCCGGTCAGTATGTCCGCTGCGACAAAACAGCAGGGAGAATATGTGGAGTATCCGAATCTCATCGTCAACCTGACGAACTATTCCGTCCTCTACAAAGGCCACTCTGTGGATATGCCGCCGAAGGAGCTGGAACTTTTATACTTCCTTGCCTCCTCTCCGAATCAGGTCTTTACCCGAGAACAGCTGTTGGATCATATCTGGGGCTATGAGTATATCGGTGACACCCGGACTGTTGATGTCCACATCAAACGTCTTCGCGAGAAGATCCGCGACGACGAGAACTGGGCGCTGTCCACTGTCTGGGGAATCGGTTATAAATTTGAGGTAAGACGATGACCCGTTCTCTTTATACCAAGTTTCTTCTCGGATATCTGGTATTTGGTCTTCTCGGTTTCATTTTCATCGCGACCATGTCCTCGGAGATCACCTACCAGTATCTCTTAGAAGAAAAGTCTGACTCGCTCTACGATGAGGCGAATCTTCTCGCCTCCACCTACAGCGATATCTACCAGGGCAAAAATATCAGCCTGTCCACGGCAAACCCGCAGCTGCAGGCCGTTGCCACCTACTTAAAGGCACAGGCCTGGGTCATCAACCAGAAAGGCAGCGTCGTTGCGGAGACTGCCCCAGCCTCCCATATCGGCACCGCCATCAATGGTTTTGATCCCACCGTGGCGGGAAACCGCTCGTATATGACCGGCAGATTTTTCGGCATGTTTGATAAAGACATGCTGTCCGTCATTGCGCCGATCACAGGAAATTTCAATACGTATGGATACGTGGTGATTCATATGCCCATCGAACAGATCGTACATGGGAAAGACCGTATCCTGAACATTGTATACATTACAGCGCTGGTGGTTTTCATCCTGTCTCTGATTATTCTTCTCGTATTCACAAAGACCGTATATGTCCCGTTAAAGAAGATCACCGCGGGTGCGAAGGAATACGCGGCAGGAAACTTAAGTCATACGATCAATGTAACTTCTGCCGATGAGATGGGATATCTTGCCAACACCTTAAATTATATGTCCAGTGAATTAAATAAGATGGAGGAATATCAGCATTCCTTTATCGCCAACGTCTCCCACGACTTCCGCTCCCCGCTGACATCCATCAAGGGGTATCTGGAAGCGATTAAAGACGGAACGATCCCGCCGGAATTATACGATAAGTATCTCGGTATCCTGATCTCTGAGACAGAGCGTTTAAACAAACTCACTCAGGGCATGCTGACGCTGAACTCTCTCGACAGCAAGGGATTCCTGACACGGAGCAACTTCGATATCAATCGTGTTATTAAAGATACCGCAGCAACCTTCGAGGGAACCTGCAATGCAAAGGATATCGTTCTCGATCTCACCTTCGCTGCGGATATCCAGATGGTGTATGCAGACCTCGGTAAGATCCAGCAGGTGCTCTACAATCTGATCGACAACGCCATCAAATTCAGCCGTGAGAACTCTGTAATCTATATCCAGACTTCGCTGAAGTACGAGAAAGTCTTTGTTTCCGTGAAGGATACGGGAATCGGTATTCCGAAAGAGAGTATCAAGAAGATCTGGGACCGGTTCTATAAGTCGGATCTCTCCAGAGGTAAGGATAAGAAGGGAACAGGACTCGGGCTGGCGATCGTAAAAGAGATCATACAGGCACATGGGGAAAATATTGATGTGATCAGCACCCAGGGGGTCGGGTCGGAATTTATCTTTACGCTGCCGAAGGCGACGGCACTGTAATACAGCCAAACATCCGGACACAGAAATATCTATTCTGTGTCCGTTTTTTGTTACTCGCATCTCGCGCGGTCGTTTGCGACAATCTATATTTTCGCACAGTGCACAAAAATCTCTGTCTGGACACACCTCGACGTGTCCGGGCAGAGATTTTTATTTCTGTCGATTCTTCCGTTTTCTTAGATTTCTTTCATCTTCGTCCCGATCGCATGAACAATCACCTTCATGCTTTGTTATTTTTTATGATCGACCGGACATCATATCAAGTCCTGTCATTGCCAGCACTTTTACTGCGGCAGTGAGAGCACGTCTTCCTGCTTCACCTCCTGCAGCGTCCGCAAATGCTGCTGTATGGGCTCCTAATCCTTCGCCCACACCGATATAGAACTGGGCAGCCGGAAGTGCTTGAGTTAC
>ENA-OPWC01001572-OPWC01001572.1-human-gut-metagenome-genome-assembly--contig:-NODE-1572-length-14951-cov-2.889098_pt1 | contig 14951 bp, 10 predicted proteins | sample MGYA00241504_ERZ502000 | MGnify/ENA primary metagenome ERZ502000 (study PRJEB25962, sample SAMEA2042005) | human gut metagenome | biome: human gut; feature: human-associated habitat; material: faeces...
GGTTTTATTTACTGCCAGGGCCGCTTAGGGCCTGGAAAATTTAACGAACTATTGTGATAATAGAAGAACGATTTATTGGGGCCTTCAACTCAAAGAACCTGAATTGGAATTCGTAAATACATTTGCAGATAGGCCTTTTTTAGATTCAAATCCTATGAGAGGATTATCTAATCATAAGCCTTATGATTCTTGGCAAAAAGATGTTTTGCCACAAAATGTAAGACTGGGGGTAATTTGTCCTAATGCTCACACCAATAGTTTGAAATCTTTTTTACAACGCTTAAACACAACTATACAAGCTAACGATAATTCAGATTACATTCAGCCATATACAGGATTCCATAGTATATATAAAACATTATTAGAAATTCCGGACAGCGATACGGATAAGTGGATAAAAACAGAAGATACACCAAGAGATACAATAAGCCTTGCGCAATCAATATGTCATAAGGCCGGTAGTTTGGCCGAGAAATATCCAGGAATTGTAGTTGTAATTTACATTCCTACTTCTTGGAGTCTACACAAACAGTTCAAACATGATGGAGAATCGTTTGATTTGCACAACTATATAAAGGCTTATGCGGCTCAACACAGTTTTACAACTCAAATCATAGAAGAAAAAACTTTGAAGGACCCAATGGTATGTGAAATCTGCTGGTGGTTGTCATTAGCTTTATTTGTTAAGGCAATGCGTATCCCTTGGGCATTGGCCAGTCTTGATTCAGATACGGCGTATGCAGGTATTGGTTATAGCGTCAAAACAAATGGTAAAGGAAAAGTGGACATCGTTTTGGGTTGTAGCCATATATACAACGCAAAAGGTCAAGGGTTAAGATACAAATTATCAAAAGTTGAGCAACCTCAATTTGATGGGAAAAAGAATCCTTATTTAACTTATGAGGAAGCCTTCAAATTTGGAATTACTATACGAGAATTGTTCGTTAAATCCATGGATAAATTACCTCGTCGGGTTGTCATTCATAAACGAACACCATTTAGAAATGAAGAGATTGAAGGCATTACCCATGCGCTAAGTCAAGCGGGAATTAAAGACATCGACTTGATAACCATCAATTATGAATACAATGCTAAATTTATAGCACAAAGAGTTTATGACAACAATATTTCTGACGATTCATATCCGGTATCGCGCGGAACGTGCATAAAATTGTCATCAAGAAATGCTTTACTATGGACACATGGTGTCGTTCCATCAATTCGGGGTGGACGGCGTTACTATCCCGGTGGCAGGTGTATTCCAGCTCCTCTAAAAATAACTAAGTATTATGGTAAAGGAGATCTATCTACTATTGCCTCTGAAATTATAGGATTTACGAAGATGAATTGGAATTCATTCAATCTATATACGAAATTGCCAGCAACAATTGACACTTCTAATACATTGGCACAGGTGGGTAATTTACTGCATCAATATAATGGAGCAACGTACGATTATCGATATTTTATTTAATTCTGTAAAACATTAGTCTGGCAATGCCAGACTAATGTTAATGCAGGGGACTTGTTATAACATAAGTTTATACTATTTCCCGTCATATATTTTTTCCACGACAATCCACATGTCGTCCGGCAATTTCTCGTCTGAGATTTTCTCGCACGCCTGTTTCAGGTAGGCAAGTTCATCCCCCGCAAAGTCGATGGCCAGCGGCGTGTCTTTCTCGATGTCCCACTCGATGCGCCCGTTCTCCTCGTTTTCGTGCAGGCCGACCGCCTCGCGCTCACCGGCGGAGATTTCGATTTTGCGAAGAATCTCTTTCTTGGTGTTGAAATCCTTGAACGTGCCCTCCTTGGGCAGGATGACCGGAATGTAGAGCCGGTCTTTGATGTTTAGTTCCATATTCTGATAATTAGGTTTCCGTACTATTCGTTGTCTGCGTGTTCATCCGTTACGGCGGACTGGATCTGGACCATGAAGTTTTCGAAGTCGCCCATCAGACCGGCAATGGAGGCGTCCTTGGGCAGAGAGCAGAAGATTTGGCCGTTTTCGTAAGTGATGGTGCCGATGAAGACCGGTGCCGGGTCGCTGTCGAGGCGGCTCTCGGGAGTGTAAACGGTAGCCACCACACGTTCCAGTGCCCCGTCGGTCATGGTAAAATCCAAGTTGTAGAAGGCACGTTCCGTGCGTTCCTGTGCTGTCTTTGTCGTAGTGATGCGGATAATTTTCATAAAGCAGAGTTTATGAAAGAATAGCATGGCAGGGTGCCGAACAGGTGACAATGCTTCAAAAAAATTACAAATCCCAGTCCGCCGTACTGATTACTTGGAAGTTGAACGAGCCGTCATTCCGGGAAGCGTCATCCTGCGTGTAAATGTCGAAATAGTAGGAATAGATTGCTTTTACCGTCGGATAAATCGGAGTGTTTTCCGCCGTGGAATAGATTCCGGTAGCCATGACGAGGTAGCGGCTCGACAGCCCCCACGTAGAAGGAAGATAGATACGGTACATCCCTTTTCCCAATCGGCTGACGGATACCGATTTCGAACCGTCGAAACAGAGGAAACGGACGGATGCGCTGGAAGTTGTTCCGGTAACAATGCCTGTAACAAGGATTTGCTGGAACTTTCCGTATCGGCTGGTTGTCATCAGGTCCCGGCGGTTGAGTACAATCCATCCGAAAAAGGTCTTGTCGTCCCCGTAACCAATCATTTCAATTACTTCGCGGGAGAATTTGAGCGTCGTTTTCGAGATTCCATCCTCGAAGAAATATTTGCCGCTGGGAGCCGTAATGCTCATCACTCCCGTAGAGATGGTAGAACCCCACCTGTAATTGACAAGGCAAATCCGGCGGCCGGAGTTTTCCAAGGTCCATTGCAGGTTGATGTTCTCGTTCCAGCCGCCTGTTTGCGTACAGACCACGTTGTCGTAGTGCACGGGGTCGGTCTGCACATCGCTGGTCGTGCCGCCGCCCACGACAATCCAAATTGAAGGGTCGTTCTGCACGAACGCGCTACGGATGGTGCCTTGGATGGTCACATCCTTGAATTTGCCTCCTTGGGCGATGATGTTGCCGGCGGCATCCCATTTGAATTTGCCGTTGGCTACCTGTCCCGAACCGTCCGTGTTGAAGATGCTCCGGCCGGAACCGAACGAGGCGGAACCGTCGTTGTTGAGTTTCCAGCGCGTACCGTTGGTGATGGAGCCGTCGGCACCCAACGAGACGTTGTTTTTCCAGATGCGGGTGTTGTCGAATGCCCATCCGGCAATGCGGTTGTAAATCTCTTTGGCTCCCGATTTGGTGTAGTTGGCCGACAGACAGAAGTATTCCACATGGTCCCATGTCATCATCTGGATGCCGAGAAAACCGGTTTTCACGCTGTTGCCCGAAGCGGCAATCTGACCGAAAACCACATGCCCCGCATTGCTGCTTTGGTACCATGTCATTACGATGCCCTGCGGTTTGTATGCGCCGTTGTACCAGTAACCTGAACCGCTGGCCGCAGTCCGCATCTGGATTGGCATGGCTCCGACTGCACCCACACTGCCGGCCGTGATGTTGTCCGCGCCGATGGTCCAGCCACCGATTTTGCCCCGCACGAAAGTACAGGTCAGGCCGTTGATATAGTCCGTATTGATGATATTGGCCTTGATGCTGCCGGCATCCAGTTTTGTGGAATTGATGCTGCCGGCAGCCAGACGGTCGGCACTGAGCGTCCCCGTCCGGATACTGCCCGCATCGATGGAAACGGCATTGACCTGCGCCGCAGTCAACGTGCCGGTGTAGATGCCTGTAGAACCAATGTAGGTCAGTGGATGCGCAGCCAATGTGCTGTCAGAGCTTTGAGCCAAAGCGATGAACCGGTGACGGCGTATCTCCTCCTGAACTGTCGCCGTGAGGGTACGGGCACCCGGAGCGTTAGCCGTGTTCGAACCGCTCTGAAAAATAAGATCGCAGTTGTAGGCAATCTGCGGTGCTGCCGGAATCGGAGATGGACTATAAATGTTGTTCACTATCGGCTGATCCGAGTAGATATGGTACACCGCACCAGTCGTTCCGCCCCCGCGCAGGAACACGGCGAACATGCAACAATTACCACACAATTGTGCACCGGCAAACATGCGGCAGTATGTCTCTGAAAGTTCATAGATGTCCCACGAGTAGCCAATGCCGCCCCAACCGCCGAAATTGGCTTTCAGCAATAGGACAAGTCCACCTTTATGAGTTGTATTGTTCCAACTGTCAGGGGCTTGCTCACTATATGCACGTCGGATAAGAATATCCCGTTTGAAGGTCTGGTCTCCGCCCTTGAAAATGACAGGATAGTATTTATCCTCTTCACCGTAAATGACGATTTTGTGATAATATGGATAACCGAAGTTGGCACGTTTGGCAGCCTCTATATCGTTTTTCCAGTTCAACGACACCGCCGCCGAAAAGGTCACCGCACCGGCTGCATCCCATGAGATGTTTCCCGACGCGATACTGCCGGACCCGTCGTTGTTCAGCTTCCATTTGCTGCCGTTCATGATGGAGCCGTCCGCACCCAATGCGATGTTGTTCTTGTAGATACGGTTCGCATCGATGTTCCACCCGGCAATCTGGTTGGCAGAACCGAAACGGGCAAGGCAGTTGCCAGCAGCATCCGTGGCATAGAAACCGAAATCCGTATCGGAGTTGTAATAGATCTGCACTCGCTTGCCGCTTGTCGCTCCAGAGCTTGCCCCGTACACGACCACCCGTTTGTTGCCGCTATCCAACAATATGTGGCTGTTGGATAACGTGGTTGCACCGATAGTCCAGCCGCCGATAGTTCCCCGAACGAAGGCACACGTCAGACCGTTGATGTATGCCGCATTGATGATGTTCGACCGGATTTCCGCAGCATTCAGACGGGCGGTAGCGATGGTGCCTGCCGTAATTTGCGAGGCATTGATGTTGATGGCATTGACGGTATTGGCGGACAGTTTCCCCGTGAATATGCCGTTTGCATCGATGTAGGTCAGCTTGTTCGACCAGCCTTCCGCATTGGCTTTCGAGGTAATGGCATCCGCCACGGCACGGGCATCCGTACCGGCTTTCTTGGCATCGGCAATGGAAGTGTTCAACGTAGCGGTCAGTGCCGAGATTTTACCGTCAGCGTCTTTACCGGCTTGCGTGACGGCTTCGCTTTTTTTCGTGTCGGCATAGCTCTTGGCACTGCCCAATGCGGCATCCGCTTTGCTTTGGGCAGTAGCGGCGGCAGCGTTAAGCGTTTCAGTCTTGGCTTGCTGGATGGCGTTGGTCCAGTTCAGGCTGACACCCGCACCGAACGTGATTTTGCCGGTTAAAGCATCGTAGCGGACAAACTGGTCGCCGTAACCGAGCTGGACGTTGCCGCCGTTATCCAAAAGAAAGGTTTTGGATCCGTTCCTGAAGCCGCAGATACCGTCGATGGTTTCGGTGGCAATACCGCCGGAAGCGGTTTTCGTACTCAGAGAGAAGCGGCCGATGGCAGTACCCGTCACGGTGCCGTCCGCGTTCTTCACACCGGCAAAGAGTTTCGGCGTGATGACAGTATGGCTGTCGATAAGCGTTTTACCGGTATTCCATTCCCGTACCCAGTCCAGCAGGTTGGCATCGGCACCGGCAGTGCCCGGCGCACCGGCTTTCGCTTTCGACCAGACGAACGACAGGCTGTAAACCGCCCCTGCAATGGTAACGGGAATATCCAAAGAGCCGTGCTCGGCAAGGGTTGTCGTTCCGGTGGCAACCGTATAGGTCACTGTTTTCCGGCTGTTATCCACCGAAATGGACGAGAATCCGGCCGGTTTGACAATCACTCCGATGGTAAAATCCTTGTATTCCGAATCGCCGCATGTGACCTTGATGGTCGATGTCAGGCTTACGGCAGAGAGCACCTTCCCCGAATGGTCTGCGGGAAAGACGTATTCCCCGAGCGATTGGCTGATTGTGTAGGAATCCTTCTGTATGTAAATCGTGGTTTGCCCACGCGCGATAACTTGTCGGCTGCTCATACGTTTTGTTTGTATAAGAATAGCCGTATGCGTGGGCAATGAGTTTATAGACAAGATTGGTTATCTCATATTGCCTACATGAATACTTCACAGTTGAACACCGCCTTACGCCACACATCCTCACCGGTAATCCGCAGCGTGCGTCCCCGATGTTCTTCAGCATTCCAGAGTGCATCGCTGTCGGCATCGTCGCTGATGCGGTTCCAGAGGAAATTTTCATCGGGAATCCGGTCCGTGATTTCCGTTCCTGCTTTGTAAAGACGGGCATGTAGTGTCGTCTCGACCATGTGGTTGCGGAAAACGGTGCCCGAATCGGACTCCACATGCAAAGAATAGCTGTCACTGCCGTCGTATTGTTTGGAAACGGTATGCGTGGCATGATACGATGTGCCGGAGGATCGGACGATGAAACGGAGTGTCAGGACGTTCCGGCCTTCCCAGCCGGAGAAATCCGGCGTGAGCGTGTAAACGGACTGGTTCCCGCCGGTGTCTTTCCACCCGCCGTCCGCAGCAAGGTATTCCCAACGGCAGGAATCCGTTGTCAGGTTCTGCGCCGTGCCGGTCAGGAGGATCTCTGCCGGGTCGCAAAGATTGCCGGAAACGGCATCGTTATAATGAAACACCGTACCGCCATCAACGGTGACGAAACGGGGTTTCATCTGTTCCTGCATCTCTTCATCCAAATCCTCCCAGCGGATGGTGACATCCTGCAAGATGATGGAGTCTTTGTTCCAGCGGAAACGGCCGCCGGAGAAGTATCCGCTGCCGTCAGGGTTGATGACGAACGAATCGTTGCCGGCACGGATGGAACCGTCCGGCTCCAACCGTAACAGGGGGTGTTGAATCGTGCCGCCCACACCGCCTCGGCAGAACCACGCCCCGTATTCGTCGGTTTCGTTCAGGATCCCGTCTGTCGGCTGGTATAGGGTCGGCACGTTCCCTTTTTCAAGTTGCGGGGAACTGAAAAACCAGACCACCCGGTTCTCGGTACGGAAGTCGATGCGAAGGTCGTCGCCGGGGATATGCTCGATGTCGAAAGTCACATGTACCCGTTGCCATGTCTGGGGCATCATAAGGCTGGCGAGCACCTTTTCCCCGTGAAGAATATCGAACGGAGTCTCTTGCTTGGACGGGCAATAACACCAGAAAGAGAGACAGTAACGCTCGCCCGCATGTTTCTCTACCCACACTTCTTTCTGGCAAAGCAATGTCCCGCCGGTCACGGGCAGCAGGATGTTTTTGCCGATACCGGTCGGTGTGGCGGATGAAAGGCGGACAACCGTACTCGTAAAATTGCCGTTCAACGAATCGATGATGCAGTTCTTGTGAATACGTCCGGCGTAAAAGGTGCTGCCGAAGCCGTCCTCGTCACCGGCGGTCAGCGTGCCGGCCACATGAACGTCCCGCGTGGCATAGAGACGCTGGAAGTAAGCCCCATAACCTTGTAGCATACCGAACAGCGGGTCTGCGATTCCCGTGATGCGGCCGATACGGATTTTGGCGGCTTCGGCAAAGGACGAAAGCTGTTCCAGTAGGCAGACATTGAGGTCTCCGATTTCGCACCAGTCGTCCGGACCGAGCTCTCCCGAGAAGTCGAGGGACAGCGCGCGGGCATATTCCGCAGGAAAGTCCACCGTAATCAGGCTCAACCGGTATTGCCATTCGGTCGTAACGTCCACGGTGTCCTGTCCGTCTGTTTCCGTACCGTCGGCATACCCGAAGCGCAACGGCACGGCGGACAACTCTTTGGAAGCGCGGATGCGGAATGAAATCACCAGACGCTGGGGATGGGAAACGGCCTGTGGAAACGGAATCTGAAAACCGCCGGTGACAGCCGCCGCGTCGGAGGAGCGGCTAATCCGGAGGATGCGGGTGGCGGGACCTTCCGAAGGCGTGTAACGGCAGGACCACACCCCGTTGTCGCTGCAACCGAACGCGGCAAGGGATGCCGGACGAAACAAGGAACGTTCCGTCCCCATGCCGTCAATGACATCCATGTACGGGGCTTCTTCGTCCGAGGCAGTCAGGTACATGGCGCCGCTGCGCCGTTCATCGGTCAGGCTCGTGAGACGCACGAAGTCCAGCAATTCTCCGTCACGGGGCTCGTCGCCCTCGATGAGTGCGCCGATGAAAAAAGGCGATGACGCATGTATCCCGTCGGACAGCAGCACGGAGTCTTCTCCGGTGGCCAGCACGACCATCAGGCTGTAAAAGGTTTGCGCACCGTCCGCATACTGACGGCGAACCACGTCTCCGGCATGCAATCCCTGCCGTTTCTTGGAACCGGGGTCGATGCGTATCTTGAAACGGGAATATTCGTATAGTGCCATAATCGGATTTATAGTTTTTCGACACTGTCTCCCGAACAGGTATCGGTTACCCACAAGGCTCCGTTGGTCGCCGAGGAACGCTGTACCTCCAACTCGTAAACCCGCATCCGTTTCCGGATGGTCAGTTCGTCGAAGGTCGCCGAGATGCTTCCCGTCGTCCGGCTGCGCAGGATCGCCCAACCGGTGCCGGCCATTCCGGAGGTGAATCGCTCCGAGGAAAGACTGCCGTCGAAGTAGGCGTTCCCGCCGTGACGGATACCGTCCCCAACCTGTCTGAGGCAGATGTCGCCGGTAAAGAATAGCCCCTCTGCCGTAAGTCGGGTGAAGCTCCCGTCGATACCGATGTGTCCCGTGACCTCGACGGGATTCAGAGCGACGATAAAGTCACCGGATGTACCGATACGCAGGGAGTTCGACGCCCGGTTTAACGGAGCGTAACGGCTGGTGGACGGAGCGTGTCCGAGGAATGTGTTCACCGATTCGTATTGACCGCCGGGAGCTTGGGTGTGGTCGCTGCGGGAGACGAAAACCAATCGGTCATTGTCGGCTGTCAGATAGCAACCTCCCGTGCTTCCGAATCGCAGCAGTTTGTGTATGACGATGCCTTCATCCTCGCTGTCGGTACGGTACGAGGAGAGCAGGTCCCCGCCGTAGCTGTGCCGCACCCGGATGGAGTCGGGAAAGTACGCCGCCCCGTATGGGGAAAGCAGGACGTGCTCGCCGTCGATGTCCGTAAGGTTCGACAGAATCCGTATCTTGGCTGTGTGGTCGCCGCCTACGAGCAGGTCGCCGTCAGCACCCTCCAACCGGATGTCTTTCGCACCGGAACCTTTGAGCACGGTAACTCCGCTGATTCGGACTCCGCATCCGGCTGAAAAGGTCAAGTCACTCAGACAGGATACGGTTTCGCCGAGGACAGAGAAGAGCAGCCGCCCGACGTCGCCCAACTCCGCGCCCTGCAAGGCACGCAGCTTTCCGGAGAGCGTCGCCGCTCCCATGACTTCGAGAGAACCGGCAACGGTAGCGTCGTGCATCGACCAGTCCACAGTGGCGAGGTTGGCATTACCGCCGTGATAGACTTCCCGCCCATGAATGAGCAGGCTGTCGGAAGTCAGGAACACCCCGTTTTCTTTGGTCTCGCCCAGCAGGATATTTCCGGTGAGGGAAAGGGCGGCGTCGGCGAAATTAACCCGTTTCCCGCTCAGGTATATCGTGCCGGTAGCCTTATCGCAACGGAGAGGCTGCATACCGCCCACAAAGAGCTGATTGCCGCCGACATGTACGTCGCCCGTCAGACGGATGCCGTAGGTGTAACCGATGACGTTTCCCTCGTCATCGCTTTGCGAGGTGCGGTACGTTTCCAGCAGACGGCGGTTGTCGATACCGGCGGTAAAGCCGTAGTCGGCACATAACAATCCCTGCACCGCCGCTTTTGGGCAGATAGCCCGACCAACTACCGGTACCTCCGCCTTCACCGGAAACGCCGGACGAAATCGCCTCGGCAAATCCATAAGCCGTGTTATGCAGACGGATGGACGTGTCGTCACCTTCCTCCACACCGTAGGGATTGTCTTCGCTCTTGCGTTCTTGGGCGTTGAAGAAGGTCTGGTATAACTGGCGGTAGAGACTGTAACACAGGCCCTGCGTATCGAGACCGCCGATGCCGGGATGAAGGGTGACACTCATTTGGTATAGGAGGTTTTGGATAGGAATTTCTGAATCTTGGAGGTCAGCGAGAGGAAGTTGGGAAAGTTCAGCGGCTGCATGGTTCCCATGAGCGTAGGCGTCATAATCTTACTGCACTCCGTCAGGAAATCTAACATGAGCTGCGCCAGCTCGTTACCCAAAACCAGCGGTTCGGTGGCGTTCTCGTCGCCGAGCGTCACTTTGTTGTCGGCAACGGCAACGGTCGTGGAGTTTACCTTCTGTACGATTTTGTCGGCGGTCTGTCTGACTTCCGACTTATCGACGGTCTGCGCAATCTCTTCCGCACCTTGCATGACCGACGATTCTTTGCCGCTGTCGTTCCTGACCGTTGCCGTGATGCCTTCGGCCGTGTAGCTGGTATGGGCTTCGTTTCCGGTCGGTTCCAGCTCGTCGTAATCGGGCGAGGAGTCGCTGTCGGGGTCGAGAGCCTCGGTTTCCGTCATGCCGATGCTGACCTCGGAATGCGCCTCCATGCGGATGGTTTCGGCATGGGAGTAATTGACGATATAGGCATGGCAGGTGGTGGCGTCCACTACGATGGTCACCTCCGAAAAAAGGGTCGGTACGATGAGAAAACCGCCCTCGTTGTTCCGGGCGGCAGCCAGCAACACGCCTTTGTGGATGATACCGCCCGCCGAAGCAGTTTCGTCAGGATATTCGCCCACGTCCACCGTGCCGCCGTAGTCGGCGAACTCTTCATCACTGGGGTCGTCATGTATCTTGGCGACATAACCGTGAATCATGCGGGCGGTACCCACGCCGCCCATGCCGCCCGGAGCCATCTCGATACGCTCAATACTGCGCCCCAATGCGATTTTGCGGATTGCCTCCTGTATCATCCGCCGGTTGTTGTCCTGTGAATTCTTCATATTCAAAGAATAGATAAATTCGACAATAGACAGTTGGATAGAGGCTTTTTGCTATCTTTGAATACTTAAAATGAAACTTTATAAAAAATGAATATACAAGAAAAATTATTATCGTTAGGAGTATCTGAAAAAGAGATAGTATCTAATTTGCGCGGGGCTTATAACACTTCATTCTTCCATATTTACACAGCAGGAGATTTCAACACCGATTTAAGCCTAATAAGCCAAGAAGATCGAGGGACTTTCATTCATGAATACATCCACTATTGGCAAAACATAGGTACTTTGTGGGGATTATCTTCCAGTATTTTACGCTATGAAATGATGTTGAAACTGAAAGAGGAAATAGCCGTCCGTGATGAAGTCAAGTTACCGTATTCTATTTCTCCGACAGAACGAATGAAGCGTCTTGACAGCATATTCAGAGTTGGAAATGGATTTTTCAATGACAGTCAATTTTATGGAGTAAAAATAGACCAAACTAAACGAATCGAGATTAGAACAGGAGAGAAAATTGTCGAAGGGAAAAATATGCCTGTAATATCATTGATTATAACATTTGAAAACAAGGTTACGGATACTTTAGAACTGGGAGCACACATCATCAAGGAAAGCATGGCAGCCTTGTATCAAAGTTTAGTTGACCCTGATGCTACACATGATGATATTCCGTACAATGTTGTGAAAATATTATGCAAGCACAACTATCCTTCATTATACCACAATACCAAACTTCTTATCTGCTGTTGTCATGCAGCTCTTTTCAGTATGGCCCCAGGCGAGAGTCTGATTAAGCTATTGGCAAAAGCTGAAAAAGAAAAGATTACCGACGGTATGCAACTATTTTCAGATTATATCGATCAGTCTACAATTACAACACCACAAAAGAAGAGCATTCCTATTCCCGATTTTTTTGATGGAATGGTCAACAACTTTTTAGAAATGTTGAAGCAAAACTTAGTTGCTCCGTTAGATTATATTAAGACGGTTCTGGAGCGAGTGCGTTTATCCAATAAGATGCTTCCTCTATTGACAGTTTTATATGAAGAAAAAACAGATTGCATTTCGATAGAAAACTTAAATGCTATCATTAGTTGGTTAGGCATTCCTTATATTCAAACTCATAGTTGTGGACATCATAATCCTGCAACAGCAACGAAACGTGCTGAAGATATAGTTGAAGGCGATGATTCGATGGACGTTCTTGAATTGATCGCTTTGGAGGCAATGTATAAATTTTTATTAGGCAATTCATCCTTTCGATGTTGTCCACTCTATGGTATGATGTGTAGCGAATCACCCATAGCGAAATCCGAATGTTTCGATACACCGTGGTTGGGAACTCCTTGTGCATTCACAGTCATAAGTTCACCGCTGGAATTGGATAAGAAAAATGTCCATTGGTAAAATCATCTTTAAGAGTTATTTCCATACGTTGTCTTTGTTCCTTTGATTTTATGCGGTATCGTGATTTTCTGCCGGTAGCCTCCCGTCCCGAAAGTGGTTGTAACCTCCTCGACGATGTAGGTGCCGTTCTTGGCCGGGTTCCGGTCATCGATGAGTTCCACCTGACAGGCCGGATATAACCCGAAATCCCCGAAGAGCGTCACCGAACCGCTGATGCCGTTCAGGTTGTAGCTGCGGAAGTATTCGATGGCCTCCTCAACGAGCTTGTCGGAGTTGATTTTCATGTTCGGCGACATGTAGGGTACGATGGTGTAGGTCGAAAGGTCCACTTTCGTGCGGGTCTGCGCACCGCTGGCCGTGGTGTTGCCCGTCACCTTGTGCGTCTTCTTGCTGATTTGCGTGGCGTTCACGGTCTGGAACTCCTTGCTGCCGGAAACGTTCGGGTCGTAGTCGGGATTCAGGCGCACCGTCACCTCGAAGAATTTCTCATCCGAGCCCAACGCCTTGGCCTGCACGGCAAGGAATTTCGGGTCGGTCTTGAGCACTTTCAAATCCGACGAGGCCACATGCGTGTCGAAGCGGATACAGAAAGGACCGGATGCGCTGTCTTCCGGAAACCGGGGCTGACTCTTGGCGGAGGAGTACGGACGGCCGATAGCGATGGCGGGCATCCGGTCGGGACTGTTTTCGTCGTATTTCAGAAAGCAGTAGATGCGGTAACGGCTCCACGCCGAGAGGATGTCGGCAACGGTGAAGTTGTCCGTGATTTTGATTTTCCCGATCTGGATGTCGAACCGCTTGGTCTCGGAGTGCAGTTTGAATCCGGTATCTTTCAGGATGTTGTATTTGCCCTCCATCACGTCGTTCACGCTCGTGCCCGATGCCGGCGTCTCGAACTTGGGTGCCTGCTTCAGCTTGAGCTTGTAAGCCATGTTCTCGCATTTCAGCTCGAAGCTGCTCTCGGTGTTATAGCCGGTGATGTATCCGTCGAACATCGTGCGCAGCATCCCGTTATAGCCCAAACGGATACGCACCCGTTGCCCGGTTTTGAAGGTCGTGGCGTCCATCGCCGAGTAACTGGAACGTTTCTCGATGACCACGCCGTCCTGCATGACCTCGGTGGTTATCCGGCTGGCGTCTTTGCCTTCAAGGGTGGCCGTACCGATGATGGTGGAGCGGAAAATGGTCCCTTTTGGAAAACGGATGGTTGCCGTGCCGATGAGTTTCTTGTAGGTCTCGACGATTTCGACCTCCTGCACCTCCGTAAGCGTAATGGGGTTCAGAATGGACATCGGATTGCCCGCATCGGGGTCTCCGATGGTAATCCGGCAACATAATACGTCAAGCGGTGCTACAGCCATAGGTTGTTCAGTTTTAATATGGAGGTTGGGTCAATGACATCGGTGCCGAACCGTACCCACTTGATCCATTTGTTCGTATGTTCGATGGCTTCATCCACGACCTCCGCATCTTTGGAGATCAGTTCTACCGCCTCGGAGGGTTCCACGGCCACGCATTGCAAGGTATAGGGCTGCACGTTTCGGTATTCGGCGGTTGGAAGCGAGTAACCCAGAATGATAAGCTGCGAGATTTTCAACTGCCGCAGGATGGTGTTGTCGCAGTCGATGACACCTTTGTACTGGACGATTTTCAGGAACTTCGACAGCTCGGCTTCCGGGTACACGTCGGGATATTTGCTGGTTATCCGACCGTTTATAGTAAATTCCAGATCACCGCCCGAAATGAACTCTTTTCGGGTGTAGTCACGACCCTGCACCGTGGTCAGCACGATGTTGTTTTTCGAGGAGAGCTGTACCTGCGGACCCAAATCGACGAAGGTGATCAGCCCGTATTTGCTGTTGGGCTCCACCTTGCCGCTTTCTTTGTCGTAGTAGGTTCCCTCGCCGCTGATTTTCAATTCGATGTAGTCTGCCACCGTGCGGCCCACTATGCTGTCGGTGTAGTTCTTCTTCTCGGCGACAGCCTGCTGCTCCTTGATGAGCTGGTAGTATTGTCCCGATTTGTTGACGATGGCACTCTGCGACTGGGTTTCGAGGTATTTGTCCCGCTCTTTCTGTTCCCAGTATTTGATATAGCGGGGATAAGAGCGGAGCATGCCGTAGGCCGTCTGGCTGGCGAACTGAATGACGGCACGTTTCAGGATGTCGCTGTTCTTGGAGAAGTAATGTACGGCACCGTCCTGAAACTCCGCGAGTCCCAGACCGATGACGCGACGGGCGGCATCGCTGATGTAGCCGCCCAGTCCGCCATGCGAAAGGATGCCCCCGCTCAGAAGCGTCGAGGCACCGATATTGAGCAATCTGCTGCCGAATAGGTTCTTCATGTCGTTGTCTTTTCGTTAATTAACCGTTCCACGAGGCGTCGAAGTCATGCACTACGTCGATAAGGGCCTGTGCCATCTGTTCCTTGAAGTGCTGGATCTCGGCGGTCTGACCCTCGGGCGATTTCAACAGGTCGATGGTCTCCACGCTCATCAGGTTGGTGATGTTGACGATGACCTGCTTGGGAGCCGCCGAAGATAACCGCCCCGTACCGGAGTAGTTGCCGCCCGCGCCGCCGTCATCGTCTCCTATGTTCGTGATGCGGTTGGCGTTGAACGGGGAGGTGTCGTTCGAGTCCGGCTCGTTGGCATAGAGCGCA
>ENA-OPWC01001578-OPWC01001578.1-human-gut-metagenome-genome-assembly--contig:-NODE-1578-length-14888-cov-5.811232_pt1 | contig 14888 bp, 14 predicted proteins | sample MGYA00241504_ERZ502000 | MGnify/ENA primary metagenome ERZ502000 (study PRJEB25962, sample SAMEA2042005) | human gut metagenome | biome: human gut; feature: human-associated habitat; material: faeces...
AGAAAGCGTGAAAAATGTAGACTCCGGCAAATTGTTTTCTTCTACTGCGACCAGAAAAAAGCTGATCGAAAATCTGATGAAAGAGGCAGATACCTATGGCTTTGACGGTTTTAACCTGGATTTTGAAAGCCTGAAATCCTCAGCAGGTCCTCACTATGTACAGTTTATCCGTGAAATGTCCGTATCATGCAGACAGAAGGGACTGGTTCTGTCAGTAGATGATTATGTTCCTGCTGTTTACAGTGCATTCTACAACCGGAAAGAACAGGGAATCGTGGCTGATTATGTGATCGTCATGGGATATGATGAGCATTTTGCAGGAGGAGATGCAGGTTCCGTTGCTTCCATTTCCTATGTGGAAAATGGTATTACCGGCACACTTAAGGAAGTTCCAAAGGAAAAACTGATCAACAGTGTTCCCTTCTATACAAGAGTGTGGACGGAAAAAGACGGAAAGACTACATCAAAGGCCTATGGAATGACGGCTGCCAAAAAATGGGTAGATGAAAATAATGTAGAACTGACCTGGCAGGACAAGGTAGGCCAGTACTATGGTGAAATTGAAAATGAAAACGGGGTCCAGAATAATGTTCAGCACCGCACCCGCAAGGGTGGAGATCATGGCAAACCGAGGATTGCCGTCGGCGCGGATGATGGGATTCATGGCCTGCCCGAACATATAAAAGGGCACGCCCAGCGTGATATAAAAGAAATATTCCTGCGAGTGGTGGTAGGTCTCGGCGTTCACCGTTCCGCCGAACATGGCAAGAATGTTGTCCGCAAAAATCAGATAGAGCGCGGCCAGCACAATACTGCTGACGAGACACATCACCACCGCATTGCCGACGCTCCGCTTTGCCTTGGGGACCTCGTTCTGCCCAAGGCTGATGCTGACGAAGGCGCAGCAGCCGTCACCGATCATCACGGCAATGGCCAGCGCCACCACCGTAAGCGGGAACACGACCGTATTGGCGGCGTTTCCGTAGGAGCCCAGATAGCTGGCGTTTGCAATAAAGATCTGGTCCACGATGTTGTACAGCGCACCCACCAGCAGAGAAATAATGCACGGGATCGCATACTTCTGCATCAGCTTGCCGATGCGTTCCGTGCCGAGAAATTGATTGGAACTTTCCATGGGATTCACCTTTACCTTTCCATTTTAAGGTGTATCTGAAAACAAAGAAAATGACGAATATTTCGCAAACACAAGCGGGATTTAAGGCAAATAGCCGCAGGAATCCTTTGTGGATTTCAAGGCTGTTTAACGCAAAATCCAGCTGTGTTTGTAGAAATAGGCTAAATTTTCGACTTTTCAGATACACCCTAGGCAAATAAAAACAACGGGCAGCTCTCATGCAACCGGTTTTACGCATGAGTGCTACTCGTTGTACGAAATCATTATAGCCTGCCTGTCTGGAATTTGCAAAGGCAGTTTTGCACAAGAATTGTACTGGGCATTCTGCGCAGATTGCACGAGGAAAACTTTGTGAAAGATGCCCTTTGAAGCCCGCCAACCTACCGTGGTACAATAACGTAAAGAGTAAAATTACGCTGGAAAGTCTGTTTTTGCAGCCTTTTCATACAAGGGAAAGAGGCAATACCATGTCACGGTTTCAGGCGGGAGCGCTGGTGGTTTACGGAAATCTGGGAGTGCACGAGGTGGAAGGCGTCGGGCTGCGGCGCTTTTGCGAGGAGCCCGCCAGAGAGTACTACACCCTCCGGCCTTATTTTTCGGATTCCCACGACCGCAGCTATATTCCGACTGCAAAAGAAGATGCCCTGCGCCCGGTGACCCCGGCACAGCAGGCGGCAGCCGACCTTGCACGCATCAAAGCGGAGAAGCTGCCTATCCCGGCGGGGGTACAGACAGCGCTGGCAGAACATTATCAGGCGCTGCTCCACACCAATGATTTTTACCAGTACCTGACCCTGTTCAAGGAGCTGGGGCAAAAGCAGACCCAGCAGCAAAGCCGCGGCCGAAAGATCAACGCCATGGATACCTACTTCTACCAGATGGTAGAGCGTGTCCTGCGGGAAGAGCTGGCGGTGGCGTTTGGGGAATCGCAACAGGAAGCCGGCAGACGGCTTCTGGAGGTTTTGCGCTAAAGCCGCATGGTGATTTTTACCAACAAATGCAAAGGCTCTTTTTGTTCGGAGCAACTTTGTAGGAATCAACAAAGAAGGACGGTTTGTTATGTAAAACCTTCGTGAGAGTTTGCCACTTGAAACCCATCAATGCCCTATGATATAATCCCTCCATCAGAACGCGCTGTGTGTGAACACGTAAGACCAGTTTCTTCACACGCAGGCGTTCTCTTTTTATTTTCAAAAAGTTAGTTTGCGCTAATCTTGAGGAGGGCTTTTCATTCGTAATCATCGTTCCACCGTTTTTCTCGGCGTTCTGCTGATGATTCTTTCGGTTTGTTCTTTGTTTGTCGGGGTGCTGGACATCCGGCCTTCTGACCTGTTTACAGGCAGCGTGGAAACATGGGAGATTTTTCTGATCTCCCGCCTGCCGCGTCTGCTTGCCATCCTCTGCACAGGCATCGGCATGAGCGTGGCGGGGCTTATCATGCAGCAGCTCTGCATGAACAAGTTTGTTTCGCCCACCACAGGTGCAACGATCTCTTCTGCGCAGTTTGGCATTCTGCTGGCTTTGCTATTTGCACCGGGTTCTACCCTGTGGGGACGTGCTGCCTTTTCCTTCGTTTGTGCCGTTCTCGGTACATGGGTTTTTGTCTGGTTCATCCAGCGTATCCAGTTCAAAGATGTTGTCATGGTCCCGCTGGTCGGCATCATGTTCTCCAACATCGTAATGGGCGTTACCAATTATCTTGCCTACAAATATGAGATGACACAGGCTCTTTCCAGCTGGCTGGTCGGTCATTTTTCCACCGTCATTCGTGGGCGGTATGAGCTTGTCTGGCTGACGGTACCGCTGGTGATTCTGGCATTTGTATTTGCCAACCACTTCAATATCGTGGGCATGGGAAAAGATTTTTCTCAGAACCTCGGCGTTCCGTATGATCTGGTGCTGTTTATGGGTCTGACCATTGCTGCCATGATCACGGCATCCGTTGTTGTCGTGGTCGGCTCGATCTCCTACATCGGCCTCATCGTGCCCAATATCGTAGCAATGTTCAAGGGTGACCAGATCCGCGGAACGCTGGTGGATACCGCTCTGTTTGGCGCATTGTTCGTGCTGGTCTGCGATATGATCGGGCGGGTTGTGATTTATCCCTACGAGCTGCCCATCGAGCTGATCGTTGGCGTTATCGGCAGTATCCTGTTTGTCGGTCTGCTGCTGTATCGGCTTCGGCATGGACGCAAGGCAGTCCGGCTGGGCAAAGCTGCCAAGAAAACCGGAGGTGCAGCATGAAAACGCACAAAAACCATCTGCGCCTGCTGATCCTTCTGCTTCTTGTTCTGCTGGCCTGCGTAGGCTATATGACAGTGGGTGTCCATTTTGAAAACCAAAAATTATTTGCCTACGCCATGCGCATCCGCACGCCCAAGCTGATCGCTATGCTCATTACAGCCTTTGCCATTGGAAGTGCCTCCATCGTGTTTCAGTCCATCATCAACAACACCATCGTCACGCCCTGCCTGTTGGGTATGGATCAGCTTTACTCGCTGATCCACACAGCGGTGTTCTTTGTGGCGGGTTCGGGCAGCTTTCTGGCGGTCAATGCCAACGCAGCCTTTGCGGTAGACCTTGCCATTATGGGCGCTGTTGCCACCGTGATCTACAGCTATCTGTTCCAGAAAACGAACCACAATGTTCTGTACGTTCTGCTTATCGGCACGGTGCTGACCTCGTTCTTTTCCAGCATCCAGACGACCTTGACCCGAGTGATGGACCCCAACGAGTACGACACGCTGCTGACGGATCTGGTCGCCAGCTTTTCCAATGTCAATTCGGCGATTCTGGTACTGTCCGTTGCGGTTCTGGTGCTGGTCGCCTTTGCCTTCCGGAAAGAGCTTGTGCTGCTGGACGTTCTGACACTGGGCAAAGATCAGGCAATCAATCTGGGCGTGGACTATGACCGCTGCATCCGCCGGCTGCTGCTGGGGGTAACACTGTACATTGCAACAGCCACCGCTATGGTCGGGCCGCTGGCATTTCTGGGGCTTATCATTGCCAACCTTTCCCGGCAGTTCCTGCGCACCTACCGGCACAGCCAGCTCATCATCGGCTCTGTTTTGTTCGGTATGGCTGTTCTGATCGGCGGACAGCTTCTGGTGGAGCGGGTGTTCGTTTACTCGGTTCCGGTCAGCGTGTTCATCACCGTGGGCGGCGGCGTGTATTTCCTGTATCTGCTGCTCACCCAGAGAAAGGCATAACACCATGTTTGTAAAAGAGATCACCAAATGCTACGATGGCAAAGCCGTTGTCGATGGCGTGAGTTTTGAAATTCCGAAAGGCAAAGTCCTTTCCCTCATCGGTCCGAACGGTGCGGGAAAATCTACCGTGATGGGAATGTTGTCCCGCCTGATCGCACGGGACAGCGGTCTTGTGGATTTTGAGGGGACGGAGATCACGCGCTGGAAAAGCCGGGAGCTGAGCAAGCGGCTCGCCATCCTGACTCAAGCCAACAATGTCCAGATGAAGCTGACTGTCCGGGAACTGGTTGCGTTTGGCCGCTTTCCGTACTCCGGCGGACGGCTGACCCAAGAGGACAACGAGATCATTGACCGCGCTATCGCCTACATGGAACTGGGCGATTTTGAGGAGCAGTTCATCGATGAACTGTCCGGCGGTCAGCGGCAGCGTGCCTATATTGCCATGGTCATTGCGCAGGACACCGAGTATATCCTGCTGGATGAACCGACCAACAATCTGGATATTTACCATGCAACCAACCTTATGCGCATCGTCCGCCGCCTTTGCGATGAGCTGGGCAAAACGGTGATCCTTGTTCTGCACGAGATCAACTATGCTGCGTTTTATTCCGACTACATCTGCGCCTTCGTGGATGGAAAAATCGCAAAGTTTGGCACCGTGCAGGAAGTGATCACCAAAGAAAACCTGTCCGATATCTACAAGGTGGACTTTGAGATCATGCAGATCGAAGGCAAGCCTTTGTCGATATATTATTGATTTCAGTACTTTTTAAAAGGAGCATTCTTATGAAGAAAATTTCTCGTCGTTCGTTTTTGACCGCTATGGCCGCTGTGAGTGCAGCGGGTGTTCTCGCCGCCTGCGGCGCTTCCTCCTCCACGGCAAGCTCTGTGGCATCCTCTGTGGCTGCATCCAGCGAAACCGCAGCCTCTTCGGAAGCTGCACCGGAATCTGTGACCATTAAGGCGTTCAACGGTGCAAAGGAGTTAGTGGACGTGGAAGTGCCCTTTGACCCGCAGCGCATTGCGATCCTCGACCTTGCTTCTCTGGACATTCTGGATGAACTGGGCGTTGGCAACCGTGTGGTCGGCACGGCATCCACCTCTCTGGACTATCTTCAGAGCTATGTCACCGATGACAGCATTGTGAACCTTGGCAACATCAAGGAAGCCGATATGGAAGCAGTCATGGCTTGCGAGCCGGACATCATCTTTATCGGCGGACGCCTGTCAAAATCCTATGATGCTCTGTGCGAGATCGCACCCGTTGTTTTCCTTGCGACCAACGCCGAAAAGGGCGTTGTGGAAAGCACCCGTGAAAACGCCATGACCATCGCGTCCATCTTTGGTCTGGAAGACCATGTGGAAGCTTTGATGGCGGATTTTGACAGCCGCATCGACGCCCTGAAAGCCTTTGCAGAGGGCAAGACTGCCATCGTCGGCATGACCACCAGCGGCAGCTTCAATGTTCTGGGCAACGATGGCCGCTGCTCCATCATCGGCAAGGAGATCGGCTTTGAGAATATCGGCGTGGATGCCAATATCGACACCTCGACCCACGGCAACGAGGCTTCCTTCGAGTTCATTGTGGACAAGAACCCCGACTACATCTTCGCAATGGATCGTGATGCAGCCATTGGCACCGATGGCGCACAGATGGCACAGGAGATCCTGGAAAACGAGCTGGTCAAGAGCACGGACGCTTACAAGAACGGCCACATCGTTTATCTGGCACACCCGAATGTCTGGTACACCGCAGAGGGCGGCATTCAGGCACTGAGCGAAATGCTGAGCGATCTGGAAAACGCACTGCTGTGATTTTTTCAAAATTCTTCTTGCAATTTTGAAAAAACTCCGGTATAATACCTTCCGTTAAGAATACAAAAAGCCGGCTTACAAAGCGTGAAATCCTGAGGATTTGCTATCCCTCAACGATTTCACGCTTTTTTGTTTGCCCGAAAAAGGAGGACCTATGAACCCGAAAAACAAACTGGCAGAAATGCCCATCCGCCCCCTGCTGTACACCATGGCGGTACCGCTGATGCTGTCGCTGCTCATCCAATCGCTGTACAACATCGTGGATAGCATTTTTGTGGCGCGTCTGTCGGAAACGGCCTTGACTGTCGCCTCTCTTGTGTATGCCATCCAGTTTTTGATGATCGCCATTGGTGTGGGCACCGCCGTTGGTCTGAACGCCCTGCTCTCTCGCAAACTGGGGCAGAAAAAGCCGGAGGAAGCCTGCCGTGCCGCCACCACCGGGCTGTTTCTGATGCTGGGCACTTCGCTGGTGTTTACGCTGGTGGGGCTGCTGTTCTCGAACCAGATCGCTGCCGCCCTGACCAACGATCCCGAATTGCAGCAGCTCTGCCGGGAATACCTCTCGGTGAACCTCGTGTTCTGCTGGGGCATCTTTTTGCAGACCTACGGGCAGCGGATCTTGCAGGCTGTGGGGGACACGGTGCTGTCCATGGTCTCCCTCATCATCGGCGCAGTGGTCAACATTATTCTCGACCCCATGATGATCTTCGGTCTGCTGGGCTGCCCGGCCATGGGCATCCGGGGCGCAGCCATTGCCACCGTCATCGGGCAGCTCATCGGTGCAGCGGCGGCGCTATGGTTCAATCGGGTCAAAAACCCGGTCATCCATGTCCGACTGAAGGGCTACCGCTTTTTGTGGCAGGATGTGGCCGACATCTACCGGGTGGGGCTGCCCACCATCGTGATGCAGGCCATTGGCAGCGTGATGACCTTTGCAGTCAACGGCATTCTGCTGGGGGTGTCCTCCACGGCGGTAGCGTTCTTCGGCATCTACTATAAGCTGCAAAACTTCCTGATGATGCCGGTGAATGGTCTGGGACAGGCAACCATCCCGGTGGTAGGCTTCAACTATGGCAGTGGGCAGTCCGACCGGGTAAAGCAAGCATGGAAGGTGTTGCTGCCCACCAGCGTGGTGTTTGCCCTCTGCGGCACGGCGGTATTCCTGCTGCTCCCGGCGCAGCTGCTGGGGCTGTTCTCTGCCAGTGACGAGATGCTGGCTTTCGGCGTGCCTGCCCTGCGCATCATTTCGGTAACTTTCCTGTTTGCGGTCCTCACGATCTTGTGCGGCTACTTTGCCTCCGGCCTTGGCAACGGCGTGGTCAATATGATCGGCGGTGCCTTGCGGCAGCTGGTGGTGCTGGTGCCCTGCCTGTGGCTTCTCATCCGCACCATGGGCATCGAAAAAGCGTGGTTTGCGTTCTGGGTGTCCGAGGTGATCGCCTGCGCTTACAGCCTGTGGGCAACGAAAAAAGAACTGCGAAACAAGGTGAAATAAGGCAAAACAAAAAACAGGGTGCGCCCCTGAATAGGACGCACCCTGAAAAATCCACATACGATAGCGATATGTACAACAGGGCGTTCCCCGTCGGGAACGCTCTGTTTTTCTTTGCTGGGGGTGTGATGAGCCTGTTCTGCCTGCCATGCGGCAAGTTCGCGTTTGCTCCGCTGCGCTTCGCGAACGCGAACTTTTGAAAATACGTCACTTTCGGCAGCTTGCAAGAAAACACGGTGAAAACTTTGGCAAAAAGAGAGAGAACTGGACGGTGCCAGCCCTCTTGACAAGGTTCTTCTACGAAATGTTGTTCCATCCCGGTTTTGTCCCGGTTTCAAAAAGGGCTTGCATTCGGTTATATACCATGCTATAATGCTCCCAGAAATTGAATCAAGAATCTTCAGGGCAGGGTGCGATTCCCTACCGGTGGTACAGCCCACGAGCCGCAAGGCATGATTCGGTGAAACTCCGAAGCCGACAGTACAGTCTGGATGAAAGAAGATAGGAAAGCATAGAGAAACCACAAGATCTCTGTGCTCATGGAAGCTGCTCTGAGATGCGTTTGCATTTCAGAGCTTTCTTTTTGCGTAGGAGATACTGCGCCTGTTTGCCTTGTCCTGAACAATCTGGTTCGGGGCTTTTTTATTTGGAGGCAGAGAGATGAACGATACAGAGTATATGCGTCTTGCCTTAGAACTGGCTAAAAAAGGATGCGGATGGACATCCCCAAATCCGATGGTGGGTGCTGTCATTGTAAAAGATGGTCAGATTATCGGGCAGGGATGGCATGAACGGTATGGCCAGCCCCATGCGGAGCGAAATGCGTTAGCATCCTGCGCTGTTGACCCCGAAGGGGCAACGATGTATGTGACGCTGGAGCCCTGCTGTCATTTTGGGAAACAGCCGCCGTGTGTGAATGCTATTCTGGAAGCGGGCATCAGCCGGGTCGTAGTGGGGTCGGCAGATCCAAACCCGCTGGTGTCGGGAAAAGGAATTGCTGCTTTGCGGGTGCAGGGGGTAGCGGTGACGGAAGGCGTTTTGCGGGAAGAATGCGACGCACTCAATCGGATATTCTTCCATTTTATAACGACAAAACGCCCGTTTGTTTCTATGAAGTATGCCATGACAATGGACGGGAAAATTGCCACAGTTACGGGCGCATCCAAATGGATTACAAGGGAAGCTGCCCGAGCGGATGTTCAACAACAGCGGCATCGTTTCAGCGGAATCATGGTCGGTGTCGGAACCATTCTTGCCGATGATCCCTTATTGACCTGCCACATGGAGAACGGAAAAAATCCAGTTCGCATCGTCTGCGATACTCAGCTGCGGACACCATTGCAAGCACAGGTGGTCGCAACAGCAAAACAGATCCCGACCATCCTTGCGACCTGCTGCGCCGACCCGAAACGGCAGGCGATATATCGACAGGCTGGGTGCCGGGTGATTTGTCTGGACAAAAGGAACGGTCACATTGACCTTGTACAACTTATGGAAAAACTTGGTCAGGAACAAATCGACAGCATTCTTCTGGAAGGCGGAGGGACACTGAACTGGGCAGCACTGGAAAGCGGCGTTGTTCAACAGGTGCAGGCGTACATTGCCCCAAAGCTGTTCGGCGGACAGGAAGCAAAAACACCGGTGGAAGGTGCAGGAGTTCCTGTGCCGAGTGCAGCATTCCGGCTGAAAAACAGCAGCCTGACCCATCTTGGCGAGGATATTCTGATTGAAAGCGAGGTCGAGTATCCATGTTCACTGGAATTATAGAAGAAGTCGGAGCTGTAAAGCAGATCACGCATGGGCAGCATTCGGAAGTGCTGAACATTCAGGCACGGACCGTTCTGAAAAACACAAAAATCGGTGACAGCATCGCAGTGAATGGCATCTGCCTGACCGTTACCCGGCTTTTTGCAGACAGCTTTTCTGCCGATGTTATGCATGAAACCCTGAACCGCTCCTCTCTTGCAGGTCTTATGGTCGGGAGCAGGGTCAATCTGGAACGGGCAATGGCTGCGGATGGACGGTTCGGCGGGCATATTGTGGCGGGTCATGTGGATGGCACCGGGTGCATCCTGCGAATCGAAAAAGACGACAATGCGGTCTGGTTTACCATCCATGCGGAACCGAATCTTTTGCGCTATGTCGTGGAAAAAGGCTCCATCGCGGTCGATGGTATAAGCCTGACGGTGGCAGAAGTCAGTTCGGATGCGTTTTCAGTGTCCACCATCCCTCACACCGTCAGCTGTACAAATCTGTGTCAAAGGCACAAAAACGATGTGGTAAATCTGGAGACCGACATCCTTGGCAAGTATGTCGAAAAGCTGTTTCAGCCGATACCGCAGGAACACCGGCAAAGCTCTGTCACGAAAGAAATGCTGATACGCTACGGATTTGAATAAGGAGAAACAACAATGAGATTCAATACCATTCCGGAAGCTCTGGAAGATTTGAGACAAGGCAAGATCATTTTGGTGACGGATGACCCGGAACGCGAAAACGAGGGCGATTTTATCTGTGCCGCTGAGTTTGCGACAACAGAAAATGTCAATTTCATGGCGACCCACGGCAAAGGTCTGATCTGCATGCCGATGTCGGAAGCCTTTGTACAGAAGCTGAAGTTTCCGCAGATGGTTCGGCATAACACGGACAACCATGAAACCGCCTTTACCGTGTCCATCGACCATATTTCAACCACGACCGGCATTTCTGCTGCGGAACGCTCTATTACCGCGCTGGCCTGTGTAGCAGAAGACGCAAAAGCAGAAGATTTCCGGCGACCGGGTCATATGTTCCCGCTTTTAGCAAGGAAAAATGGTGTTCTGGAACGGAACGGCCACACAGAAGCCACCGTAGACCTGTGCCGTCTGGCAGGGCTGAAAGAGTGCGGGCTTTGCTGCGAGATCATGAGGGACGATGGCACTATGATGCGCACGGAGGAACTTGCACAGCTGGCAGAACGATTCCAAATCAAATTCATCACCATCCAAGCCTTGCAAGAGTACCGTAAGTGTCACGAAAAGCTGGTCGATCAGGTGGCTGCCGTAAATCTACCGACAAAATACGGCGACTTCAGCGCATACGGTTTTGTGAGCCGCCTGAACGGAGAGCATCACATCGCATTGGTAAAAGGTGAAATCGGTGATGGCCGGGATGTCCTGTGTCGGGTACATTCGGAATGTCTGACGGGTGATACGTTCGGTTCGCTGCGCTGCGATTGCGGACAGCAGTTGGCTGCGGCGATGACGCAAATTGAAAAGGAGGGGCGTGGCATCCTGCTCTATATGCGGCAGGAAGGACGCGGTATCGGTCTCATAAATAAGCTGCGTGCCTACGAGTTGCAGGAACAGGGCATGGATACCCTGGAAGCCAACCTCGCCCTTGGTTTCCATGGGGATGAACGGGAGTATTATATGGGAGCACAGATTTTGCGGGAGCTGGGAGCACATAGTTTGCGCCTGTTGACCAATAATCCGGATAAGGTATACCAACTTTCCGAGTTCGGTCTGGAGATTACAGAACGTGTCCCAATTCAGATGACTGCGACCGCGCACGACCTGTTCTATCTGAAAACCAAGCAGGCAAGAATGGGACATATCCTGAGTTATTAAGGAAAAGAGGGATTTTACAATGAAATCATTTGAAGGAAAACTGATTGCACAAAACATCCGGGTCGGTATCGTTGCTGCACGATTCAACGAGTTCATCACCTCAAGGCTCCTTGGCGGGGCAATGGATGCACTCCTCCGGCACGATGTGAGCGAGGACGATGTTCATGTCGCATGGGTGCCGGGAGCGTTTGAAATTCCGCTGGTTGCTTCCAAAATGGCAAAAAGCGGAAAGTACGATGCTGTGATTTGCCTTGGCGCAGTGATTCGCGGCTCTACCAGCCATTACGACTACGTCTGCAACGAAGTCTCAAAAGGCATCGCAGCAGTTTCGCTGGAAAGCGGTATTCCTGTTTTATTTGGCGTTCTGACGACTGAAAATATCGAGCAGGCAATCGAGCGGGCAGGTACGAAAGCCGGAAACAAGGGCTATGACTGCGCGGTCAGCGCCATCGAAATGGTCAATCTGATCCGCGAAATGGATGCAGAGTAACGGTGACACAGGAGCCTTCCATGATTGTGATACGAGCGAACACCCCGGACCAGGTACTGGAGCAAACGATTCTGAGCCTTTTGCAACAGGCGCAGATTGAGGCGGAGCAGATCACATTCTGCGCAAAGAAAAAACTGGAACTGCCGGGATTGGTGATTGACAACACCCGACATGAAATTTCAGCCAACGACAGAAATATTTCGTTGACACGTCTTGAATCCGACCTGTTGTGGGTGCTGGCAGTCTGCGAAGGAACGACGCTCTCTAAAAAAGAGCTTTTTGATGCTGTATGGGGAAAGGATTGCGCCGATACCTTAAAAGTGGTTGGCAATACCGTTTCCAATCTCCGAAAGAAGCTGGCATTCTGCGGGCTGGACGGATGTCTTTGCACAGTTGGTGGAGGGTATGCTTTTCGTTACGTTCTGGCAGAGCAGGGAAAAGCCCATTCCAATACTGTCCCGACAATGGTATACTGTTGCCCAAAGGAGCTGAGAGAAAATGACCCGAATCTTGTTCATCTGTCTGGGGAATATCTGCCGTAGTCCCATGGCGGAATTTGTTATGAAAGACCTTGTGGAAAAAGCCGGTATTGCAGAAAAATTTGAAATCGCCTCCGCTGCGACCAGTGCGGAAGAAGTGGGCAACCCGGTCTATCCACCCGCTCGGCAAAAATTGGCAGACCATGCCATTTCCTGTGTAGGCAAAACGGCGCGTCAGATGACACGGCAGGATTATGATACCTATGATTATCTGGTTGCAATGGATCGAAGCAACCTGCGGGATATGGCTCGTTTTGTAGGGAACGACCCGTTGCACAAGGTCTCCCTCCTGATGTCGTATACCAGTACGCCGCACGATGTGGCCGACCCGTGGTTTACTGGAAATTTCGAGGACACATGGCGGGATGTACTGGCAGGTTGCACGGCGTTGTTAGAGAGGCTGTGCCAATAAAAGAAACAACTGGGTGTATCATCGTTCAGATGAAGCATCCAGCTGTTTTTAATTTAATCTTCTAGCCTGCCGTGGTCGCAACCGAGGGAACGATAGTGCTCCATCTCTCCACCCAGCACAAGCTGTGCATATTCCAAGGGCGTATTGTATAGCAGCCAGTCCAGTTCCGCCCGCTGTGCCGGGGTGTTGCTACGCCAACGAGAACCATCACCTGCTGCAGGATATCCTGCACGGCGAGTGGGGCTATAACGGGGCCGTGGTCACCGACTGGGGCGGCTCCAACGACCATGTGGAGGGTGTGCGCGAAGGCTCCACGCTGGAAATGCCCTGCCCCGGCTTTGGCTCGGCCAAGCGGCTGATGCAGGCCGTGGAGGAGGGCCGTCTGCCGGAATCCGCGGTGGATGCCCGGGTGGACGAGCTGCTGGAGCTGGTGTTCACCACCGATGCGGCAGTCAAGGCTGCACCGAAGCGGTTCGACCGGGACGCCCATCATGCGCTGGCCCGCCGTGCCGCCGCCGAAAGCGTGGTGCTGCTGAAAAACGAGGATGACCTGCTGCCCCTCAAGCCCGGGCAGCGCGTGGCCCTCATCGGTGATTTTGCGCAGACGCCCCGCTATCAGGGCGCAGGCTCCAGCTCGGTGAATGCTACCCGCGTGGACAACCTGAAGGACGCCGCCGAGGCGGACGACATCACGCTGGCAGGCTTCTGCGCAGGGTATGAGCGCAGCGGCACCCCCAACCCGGCCTTTGTGGAAGAGGCCGCCGCACTGGCCCGCAAGGCCGACGTGGTGGTGCTCTGCATGGGTCTGGACGAGTCCAGCGAGAGCGAAGGCCTGGACCGCAGCCACATCTGCATCCCGGAGAACCAGAAGCAGCTGCTGGAAGCTGTGGCGCAGGCCAACGAGAACCTCGTGGTGGTGCTGAGCGCCGGCAGCGTGGTGGAAACGGGCTGGGTCAGCCGCTGCAAGGCAGTGCTGCACGCCTATCTGGGCGGGCAGGCCGGTGCCGGTGCCATCATGGACGTGCTCACCGGCCGGGTGAACCCCAGCGGCAAGCTGGCCGAGACTCTGCCCCTGACCTACGAGGACACCCCGGCGGCCCGGTATTTCCCGGGCAAACAGCAGAACGTGGAGTACCGCGAGGGCCTGTACATCGGCTACCGCTACTACGAAACGGCCCATGTGCCGGTGCGCTATCCCTTCGGCTACGGCCTGAGCTACACCACCTTTGCCTACTCCGACCTGAAAGCGGACGCGGACAAGGTCACCTTTACCATCACCAACACCGGCAGCCGCGCCGGTGCCGAGATCGCACAGCTGTATGTGGCCAAGGCCGACGCAGCCGTGTTCCGCCCGGAAAAGGAGCTGAAGGGCTTTGCCAAGGTGTTCCTGCAGGCGGGCGAGTGCAAGACCGTGACCATTCCGCTGGACGACAAGGCCTTCCGCTACTGGAACGTGAAAACGGACCGCTGGGAGACCGAGGGCGGCAGCTACCAGCTGCTGGTGGGTGCCAGCGTACAGGACATCCGCCTGCGCGCCGAGGTGCCCGTGCAGGGCACTGGTGCCCCGGACCCCTATGCTGGCAAGGCTGTGCAGTGCTACCGCACCGCTGACATCAAGAATGTGCCGGATGCCGCCTTTGAGGCCCTGCTGGGCCACGCCATCCCGGAGGACAAGCCCCACATCGACCAGACCATGACGCTGGGCGAGCTGAACCACAGCCGCAGTCCGCTGTGCTGGCTGGCCTGGGCTGTGCTGCACACCCTGCTCAAGCGCAGCTCCCGCGAGGGCACGCCGGACCTGAACCTGCTGTTCCAGTACAACATGCCTGTCCGTGCGCTGGCCCAGATGACCGGCGGCATGGTCGGGCAGGAGACGGTGGACGGCATCGTGATGGAAGCAAAGGGCTTCTGGATCATCGGCCTGCTGCGGGTGGTCTATGAGGCGATCAAGAACGTCATCCTCAACGCACAGCTGGAAAAACGGCTGCATCAGGGCTGAACGGACCAAGGAGGATTCTGCATGAATTTCTGGAACAACTTTGCGGCCCGGCACCCGGCCGCTGCGAAATGGGTGCGGGAGGGCGGACTCTTTGTGATCGTGTCCAACCTCATCACGGTGTTCAAGTACTTGCTGCTGCAATTTCTGCCCAAGGCCTTTGCAAGCCTGCCGGTGGTGGACTTCGGCTGG
>ENA-OPWC01001587-OPWC01001587.1-human-gut-metagenome-genome-assembly--contig:-NODE-1587-length-14830-cov-1.879188_pt1 | contig 14830 bp, 18 predicted proteins | sample MGYA00241504_ERZ502000 | MGnify/ENA primary metagenome ERZ502000 (study PRJEB25962, sample SAMEA2042005) | human gut metagenome | biome: human gut; feature: human-associated habitat; material: faeces...
GCTCCCACAACAAAGGAGGCACAGTGCATCTTGTTCTTTAATGCTCATCGCTTTCTCCTATCCCGGTTCGTTATCTGAACTTTCCCTCAGCCAGGTTCATAAGGCGTTCGGACTCCTCGCTGAAAAAACTATTTATTTCGTCAAGATTCTTTTGAAGAGACTCGTCCGCAAGCTGGCAATTTTTGAGCTCATACTCAAAATCGTTAATCAGTTCGGCAATCTGTTCAGCTTTCCCGGAACACTTCAGAGCGTCCTCAACGTCTGAGTAATCCCGTTTATCAATTACAAGTCTTTCCATTTTCATCTCCTTTGATGGTCAATTCATTCAGAAACCTCTTCTGCTGCCGTTCAGTGAACAGAAACAAGGGATTTGGCAGGGAAGAGGCTTTTGAATGAGCTATTAGAAAATTCCTAATAGCTCGAGGGTTGATTAAGCGGGACGTTCGCCAGCTTCGTACGCGGCGAGTACGTTTTCTAAATGCTGGATTGCTTCTTCTTTTTTCTTAAAGGTTTCCCAGCTAGTCTTGTTGTAAAGAAACATTTGAAGACCTTCAAGTTTGTCGCAACTCTGAAATGCCGAAAACGCCCATTCGTGACATCCTATTTTTAATAGATCACAAACGTATTCGCCTTTGTAAAACACTTTAAATTCATAGTTAAACGACGTGTACTCAGTAACTTTTTTACGTTCATAGGTGGCTAACATGTTTTCTCCTAATAATTCGACTTTCGAGTTCGGCCTGTAGGGCTTCAAATCTTGCAAAAATGACCTCTAGCTCGATGAGCGCTCGTCTTTTTGTCCGGAAACTCAGACCGAAAACGTTTGCCAATAACAAATCGTTTACCTTGTCTTGTTCTTTCATGAAGAATCCGGAAAAGCGCCAGTCATTAGGCTTCGGTCTAATTAAGCTGATGATGTTTTGACCCTTGTAATAAATCTCATAAGCTTGAGGGACAACGCGCTTAACTTTTAAAAGCATTTTTTCTCTCCTGTGAAAAACAGAAGCGCCCTCCATTTGAACCTGTTGGTTAAATTGGTTGATAAAAAAAAAGAAGGCGCTTGTGTTTGTGAAATGTCTTTGCTGAACGGCCCCTAATCGCACCTGACGACTTTAACGTCACAATACTTTCAGCATTCTCTCTGCCGCATCTTCACTTTCGATCTGATTGCTTAGGCGCAATTCACTTGCCGCCTGGTCGCTCCGTATCTTTTCGTTTTACTCAGACTTAGGAGCTGGTGCCTTACCTGACAATCATCGGTAAGGCTTGTTAAAGAACGTTTAAAAATTGATATGAGAATATTAAAACATTTAAATATTTAAATCAAGCATTAAAAGATTTAAATTAAAAATATACGGGAAATTACTTAGAAAAGTGTTTAAGTATTTTTGATCTGACGATTAAAGATCTTAATGTTCGACCAACAAAAAAGCCGCTCTCGCGGCAATAAAAAAACCGCCTGGGGGCGGCTCCTAAGTTATGGGTAGATTATTTCTTTAATTTTTTAACTTCGTTTAGGAATTTTTTAAAGTCTCTGCCTATCGGCTGAGTTTTGTTGAAAATTTCGTATTCTTTGTGAGCTTTTTCTTCAGCCTGCTTTTTAGAAACCTGTCCGTTTCCTTCTAAAACCGGAAGGTCATTGAACGCCAGGAACTTGTCTACAGACTCTCGCAGCTCGAGCATACTAAATTTCTTCTTGCGTTCAATCTGTCCTTCAATGTAATCAAAATAACTGTTGACGGAACGCTCTAATGACTTGAGCTCCTTTTCGTCCAAATAGTTTTTTGCAATTGTCGTATCTGATTTATTGACACGCCCCTCCGGGCTGTTAGACCACGTTTTCAAACCCATGTGAGGCTTCGTGTGGTCTGCTCTGGCATGAATAATCTCGGCGGCAGTTTGATTGTTGATGGCAAAGTGAAAACGGTTCTGAACAGTTGCAAAGAAGCGTCTTGCTTCCAATGAATGACTGTCGTAGTCGATGCTGCATTCCTTGAATATTTCAGTAACTTGAAGCCAGATCCGCTGTTCGCTTGCTCGGATAGAGCGAACTCGTTCCAGCAATTCTTGAAAGTAGTCTTTTCCAAGAACAGTCTTCGCTTGTTTTAGACGATCATCATCTAGGGCGAATCCTTTGATGATGTACTCTTTAAGAACTTGGGTTGCCCACTGGCGAAAATGTGTCGCTTGCTTACTGTTGACTCGGTAGCCGACTGCAATGATGGCATCCAGGTTGTAATGTTTAACGGAACGATTGACCGTGCGAGACCCCTCTTGGCGAACTGTCAAGAAAATCTTGATAGTTGAAGCTTCATCGAGCTCTCCAGAACGATAGATTGCATCCAAGTGCTGCTGAACATTCTGTGTGGTTGTACCAAAGAGATCGGCCATCATCTTCTGCGTGAGCCACATGGTCTCATTTTCCACTAGTACAGCAACGACGGGGCCGTCATCAATATTGCCGTAAAGGACGATGTTTTTTTCTTCCATATTTTTGAAATTCGATGTTTTGTTAGCCACCTATTTTAAGACTGGTTAAAAAGGAATAAGCTTCAGCGTTACCGGTGTTGGTAGCGGGGTTTTGCCTAATCAGTAATCCTGTTGGCAATTTATTAACTTCTTAAGAAGATATAAAAATAGGCCGCCTGTAGGCGGCTTTGAATGAGCTACTTGATTACGTTATTGTTTGTTCTCGGACTGCTGGTTAAGACCTGTATCTCCAGCTTCTATACGCTGGAATATTTCAATTATTTTTTCTTTGTAGTTATAAATGTCCTCAACTGTAGAAATTTGGAAAGGTGGTTCAACTCTCATGAAGCCATATAAGTCGATCTTTAATTTTTCTGGATTTTGGAAGTAGAACCGAACCAAGGTTTTTCTATTGTTATCGTCCAAAAGAACAGCACAGTAAGTTTTTGATGGCCTTAGGTATATTCTGGAGACGTCGCAGACATCTGCAAGGATCGCCTTAATGATATTAAGTCCAAGCTTGTCTGAGTCATTTGCTTCGGGGTTGTTATTGGCGGGCTCCGGTGTAGCTTCTGCAACTTCTTCCTGTTGTTGTTTTTCTTCTCCCTCAATGGCCTTACGTAGTCTCGCGTTAATTTTTTCCTCTGTCCACTGTCTAAATGATTCTTTTAAGAGCGGTGTTAATTTGTCTTTAACATTTTGATTAATTTGGCCATTCCAAACTTTTTTGGCAAAGAATCGTACAAAATCTTCCTCTGGTTGTTCGTACTGCTTGGATAGAATGAGCTTAAATTGTTTCGTGAATTTCAATTGCTCGGCTATTTTAATTGTCGATTCGTCGTTGTACTTATCCTTAGCCAGAAGAAGGATCTTATCTAAGTCATCGTCGTTAATGTTATCTAAACTCACCTCAAAGTAAGGAGAGTCGTCCATAACATTGTCAACCTCTAAATCGGTGAAAAAGCGATACCGGTTGCCATCCGTCAAAATGCCTACACGAGCTGTTTTTACAAACGGAAAGTACCTTTTAAGTTGGTCAAGTTGGTCCTTATCGAGAGAAGCGCCATAGGCTTTTGCTTCAATCAAAACAATCGGGTTTCCATCCTTACAAAGAGCATAGTCAACGCGCTGGTCTTTCTTTACTCCCGCTTGCGCTTGAAATTCTGGCACTACTTCTTGCGGATCAAAAATGTCATAACCCAAAAGCTGAATAAAGGGCATGATGAGTGCTGTCTTTGTAATTTCTTCATTAGTTAGGTTGTCTGCCATCTTTTTAGACTTTAAACCCAGTGCCTTAAACTTATCTATTAACTCCATGGTCATTCTCCTTCAGTTAAATATCGGTTGATTTAAACGTTTTAATGACTCTTCCTATAGTGTGAAATTCAACTTGACTGTCTGCATTGATCTCGATGTCCCTATATTTGTTGTTGTCAGAAATTAAGATCAATCTCTTTCCAAAGCTTCTTTGTACTCGTTTAATAAAGTATTGCCCGTCTAGAAAAAGAAAGTAAACTCCGTCCCGGTCGCATTCGTTTTTGCTTACATCCACAAAAACTAAATCACCGTCCTTTATCAGAGGCTCCATTGAATCTCCCGAAGCCGTGACTATCTGAACGTTTAGAGGCTGGTACTGAGGAAAATTATTTTTAAACCATTGAACGCCAACCCTTAGTCCTTCAATAACATCAGAGTCATTTTGACGATCTTCGTATGCGGACAGAGCTCCGCAGGATGCGAATAAATTGACCTTTTGAAGATAAATGGTTTGGTCGTCATCAGGTTTTTCAGGTTCGAAACTTTCTTTTTCTTCCCCGTAAATTAGCCAATCTGGACTAACGCCAAACACATTTGAAATTTTTACGGCGTCTTCGTATTTAAGTCCTTTATTTCTCGGACCGAGCCAGTAAGTAATTGTCGGAGCGGACACTTGAATCTGTCGAGCCAGTTCTGCATTAGACATTCCGTTTTTGGCAAGAAGTTCTGAGATTCTGTCTTTGTATGTCTTCATAGGAAAACTCCTTTAGGTCAGATTTTAAGTAATTTTTACATAAACGTTAAATTTTTAAACATACAAATATTTAAACGTTTCGTTTATAATTTAAAATGTTTAAATAAAATTGTTTTAATATTTAACGATATGGACGACGATTTAAAAAAACGCTTATTCAAAGAGGTCGTATCTCAATACAAGGGTTTCTTTTGGAGAGATAGGGGACAACAAAGAGCTCTGGCAAAGGAACTAGGACTTAATCCAGCCTCGATTACATATTGGAAGAAACACGGAATACCCAAAAGTTACTTGCCTTATTTCAGGTTGCGTTTCCCTGCTTTGCCAATTTGGAAAGTGTTGAAATAAAAAGGGTCAATACTATGGCTCGCTATAGAAAAATCGATGTCCGAATGTGGAATGACAGGAAGTTTCGAGAACTGTCAGACAACGCAAAGCTGGCATTCATCCTGCTGTTGACGCATCCGGACACAACGCAAATAGGAACGGTTCGGACACGAGTCTCAAATCTTGCAGATGAGCTGGGATGGCAACGAGATGCCATGTCACATGCCATCCAAGAAGTCACCCTAAACGGCATGATTGATGCTGACGAGAAGGCAGGGCTCATGGTCATAAACAACTTCCTAAAGTACAACGCACCGTCATCCCCGAACGCATTCAAATCTTGGCGTGAATTGATCGATTTAATGCCCGAATGTGATCTGTTGGATAGGCACATTGCAAGCCTGAAAACCTTTGTGGACAGCTTGTCCGCAGGCATGAGAAATGCCATCCCAAATGACTTAATGGATGCCATCAAGGATGCCATCTCACATGTCAACGAGCAACCATCCCGCATCCAGGAACAGGAACAGGAACAGGAACAGGAAATATATACAGGCACCGAAAAGAGCGAAAAACAACCTGAGCAGATCGACAGTTTCGCGGGGCGTGTATCTGAAAAATCTTCTTTTTCAAAAACCGATCCAACAGAGGAAGAACTTCCGCTTTTGAATGCAGAAGAAGAGAAAGACACTCAGCCAACTGTTTCCAAAACGGAAAAGGTTCAAAAAGGCGGGAAAGTCAAAAATGGTTCGTCTGCACTTCAAAAACCCGATGACGTTCCCATTGACCGTTGGAATGATTTCCTTGCACACCGTAAGGCGATAAAAAAGCCGTTCAATTCGTACGCCCTCAAGCTCATGCAGACCGAATGTAAAAAAGCAGGATGGACCATGACCGAGGCAATCGAGCGAGTTTTGGCGGAAGGATGGACTGGTTTTAAGGCGGACTACGTCAAAGACGAATGGAAAAATCCCAATGCGGTGTGGGTCACGGCGGCCGAATACAACAAAGAACTTCCTCCCGTTACGTATTCGATCGGTGCTAGAGACATGTTCATCGAAAAACTCCATGCGGGAATGAATGCATTCGACATTAAGGACCTCCCGAACCATAAGGAGCAGAAATGATGTTTGCCGCTGCCGCCGTTGTTCGAGATGATCAGGGCAGAACGTTCTACGAACATCCTGATGCCTTTACGACTACTCAGCTGGTTTTCTTTCCTCGGCTGACTGAAAGCGAACTGGCGCTCTACCAAGCTGACGCGATTTTTGAGGATGAAATCGAGGTGCTGCCCAGAAGACGTCCTCAGGTTCCGACGATACTGTTTACGTTCTGCGACGAACCCAATCACATCAAGGCCGAATTTCTCCGAGGCAAGACTGTTCTGATCGACTTTATCGATGTCGACGATACGCCCGAACTCAGAGAAACCGTCCGTCGTTGGATGCTCGAAATTCCCAAATCCCTACCTGCCGCCGTTGTCGTCTCGGTGATGTTCAAAAACAAACAACTGATTGCATGGAAATTTGACTATGAATCCAAAAAATACAAGCGTTTCGCCTGAGCTGGATGACTACTGGGGCGATCCGACGGGCGGAGCCGAGATAGAAACATCGCTCGCCGACTACGAGAGCAGGGCGTACAAGTCTCCTGAGTTTTTCATCAACAAGGATGTTCTCGAGTTCAAAAACGATTTTCAGAACTATTTGGAAGCGAAGAAGACTCATGTGTCCAAGTTCACGCTTCCCTTCACACAGACCAATGAAGGGTGCATCGGCCGACCGATCGATTTTGAATTCCGACCAGGGGAACTGACGGTATTGGCCGGTGAAAACGGTTCCGGCAAATCTCTTCTGCTTGGGCAGATCGGACTTCACCTCATTTCATGCGGAGCTTCTCTGTACATCGCTTCTTTTGAGATGGCGCCGGTTAGAACGATTGAACGCATGCTCATGCAGACAGTTTGCAGTCAGAACAAGCGAAAAATTGAAGCGCCGGATGTCGATCTGTTTTTTCGACAATTTGCCTCAAAAATGCGGATTTGCGACTTGCAGCGGAAAGTCACGCCTAATGAACTGCTGCGCCTGCTGGATTCTGCCGTCCATGACTACCAATCGAACATTCTCTTTGTCGATTCTCTGATGATGTGCGTTAGAGACGATATGGACAAGAAGGAAACCGATTACGTTATGGGCAAACTGGTCGAGTTTGCAAAGGTCAACAACGTCCACATCGTGGTAGTTGCACATTGCCGAAAGCGTGGAGACGGCGGTTCAAAAACCTATTCGGTGTTTGATTCTGCGACGAAAGAATCCATTAAGGGAAGCTCCAATATCACCAACATTGCATTCAACGTTTTTGTGTTGGCCCGCGATTACAGCAAGGTTCAAAAGAAGGCTGAAGGAAAAGATGTCGATGACACAAAACCCGATTTTGTCTTGAACCTATGCAAGCAGAGAAACGGGGCGTGGGAGGGGTTCATCAAGCTCTGGAGAGATAACGCCAGTCTAAATTTCTGCACGTCTTGGACGCGTGTTCCGGTGAGGCCGTGGCTGGATTTAACAAAGTCAGAGCCGGCGCCTGAACCCTACTTTTAGGAGGTTTTATGTCTGAGAGTGCATGGCAGTTGCTGATGATCATTTTGGCGCCGGTGGTCTTCGTGAATTTGGTGCTGTTTGGGCTACTGGTGAGAGCGGCGTTTGAAATCGGAGGGGAGAAAAGACATGAATTTTGATCTTGAGGACGTTGCTTATCTTTCTATGTGCTGCGTGGCGTCCTTGTTAATCGCATTTATTTTGTGGCTACAGAATAAGGATTGATCATGACCGGCTGCTGTCTCTATTGCATTCACGGAGCTTCGTACTGGGTCGATGCGAACGGTAAAAAGCATGTTCCGCCGGCATCGAGCTTCGGGTGCATGAATATTTTCTGCCTTCATGAATCCCGAGGTCCCGGCGAGTGCTATCCAATCTCGTTTTCTCGGTGCTCATCGTTCAAGCAGGCAGGAGGCGATCAAATTCAACGCAGGAGAGAGTTTTTCTCTCAGTTTGAACGTTGGCCCACCCATGCGCAGATCATCGCTCAGAGACGTTAAAAAACGCCTTCATGAGGATTGAAAAGAATGAACCATGAAGAACTAGGTTTTGAAGTTGCGTGTTTAGCTTCGTTGAATAAAACGCCTAAAGAGATCGAGGAATTTTTAGGGCTCGACGACTACACGATTCATAAAACGTATCACTCTCAGCTAATGCAGGGTTACGAGCTTTATTTCGAGACACATGAATGGAACGTAAATATGACTTACAAGCGGGTGGCTTTCTTACAACGATTAAGACGAAGGTTGAACTATGCCATAAGGGGAGGGATTTAATGAACAAGTTTTTGCAAGCTAAAGGCAGGCTAAAAGTCGGAGAAATGAACCGGACCGAAGCCGCGTATCGAGACTACTTAGAACAACAGAAAAACGCCGGGTTAATTCTCAAATACTGGTTCGAGCGGTTCACGTGGAAGATTGCCTCAAACCGATGCTCATACACGCCTGATTTTTTGGTCATGCGTCCGGATAGATCTCTTGAACTCCACGAGGTCAAAGGTTCCCTGAAAATCTTTGCAGATGACAGCAAAGTTAAATGCAAGGTTTGCTCGGATGAGTGCCCGATTCCGCTGTTTGTCGTTACGCCGAAACCGAAGAAAGAGGGAGGGGGTTGGAATGTTCAGGCATTTTAACGTTGAAGCATTTGTTTTCTGGTGGCTCAATTCTGTGATGGCAATCTTCGCCCTTCTTTGGGTCGCTAAGAAGATTGCGGATTTTTTGGAGCACCGCGACAAGCTCAGGAAAAAGTTGGATTTCTTTGGGTTATCGGCCATCGGAATTATTTATCTCTACTGCACGTTTAGTTACTTGAGGACTCTTGGATGACAGAAACAGAACAAAAACTCATTGATGATCTCAGACCTCGTTTGGACAACTGGCGCCGGGCATATCGTGACCGTGTTGTTAAAAACGTCTCAATTGCCTACGCAGTAGAGAGAGCTCTCGCATTGACGAGAAATAAGACGGATTTTTCTGAGGATTATTCTGGTCCGGAAGATCGATCTGATGATTTTGGGATGAATGTTGACCAAAGGGACGCAGACTTGCTCAACTTGGTTTGGCAATACTTGGATGTGCCCGGAGCCGAATTTTTGACGATTGGCGAAGGAGGACTAACCGTTAAGACGGCGAAAAACATCATCCTCCTTTATGTGTTCTCCAATAATTATGCTCTGCGTAGAGCTGGACGGAAAATCTGGAAAGTGAAGGATATAAAACTAGAAGGTTGGATTAAGGAATCTTTGGTTTTCTTTGCCCTTAGGCTCAGAGCCTATGAAGCAGCAAAGGATAAAGCAGAAAAACAATAAGGGAAAACAGTGCGAATGTCTCAGGTAAAGATGGGATATTCGCCGGATTATTTCTCAACCTGCCCTGATAAAATTTAAAAATTACATACAAACCCTAGGAGATCAAAAATGAATAAAAAATCCCTTTCTGTCCTGGTTGGACTGACTGCTCTTCTATTGGCTGGATGCAAATCTGAAATCACGATGCCAGTCACATACTCAGAAGTTTTTGGCGCTCCGGTCATTAAGAATGCCCGATTGGATATTGAAGTTCCGGCATGCAAAGAATACAAGAGCGACCTAGAAAGTTCTTCTGTCTTAGAGGCCAAGCAAAAAATTAACTACGTTTTCCCAAATGCCACTTATTTGGGGTGCAAGAGAGGAAGTGGAATAGACACTTTTGCCCAGTTTCAACTTCCATTTAAAGTGGGCGGTATTGGGCTGAAAGATTGCAATGCCAATGAGATTTGCGTCGGTTCCTCTCAAAACAATCAGTTTATGAATGTTTTTATTGGAAAAGACATAAAAACCAAGATTGATGAGTTATCGCGATCAGCCACGATTTATGGTCCGAAGGATGTGAAAGTACGGTTAGTTTTTAAGAACGATACAAATCAGGCCCTCGGAATCGATTACATAAGTCTCTTCTTGAGTGATGGAAAAGAAACCATTCCAGTGCATAACGTGAAGAATGCCAAGTTTAATTCTGGGTTGGCCGCGTATATGACATTGAGTGACGTTGCCTCTGCCTCATTGCTCCGGAGGGGCGTGGTTAGTGTTACGAGATTCCCGGATAGAGAATTAAAGGAAGTGCAAGCACCAGCTAAGAAATAGCATTTATTGCAATGGGTGTCTCGGTGTGGTATTGTCAATAAGACAATTTCAAGCCTGTGATACTCAGGCGCCGATAGGCTTAATCTGAACGGGTTCCTTGCGGAGGAGCCCGTGTGTCCAAAGAAAAGAGGATGCAATGACTAAGCCGATCGATTACATGAGAGCCCCGATTTTGGGGCTTTTTGTTTTTCGGCCGTTCGCTCAATCTTCGATTGTCCTCCCGTACTCCAAAATCGAATTATTAAAGAACAGGCGGACGGCCAACATCTCAGCGGTTTCATTGACCTCAATGATTATCGACAACCGCCAGCCTCTCGGTGGGCTTAAGCACCGAGCCATTTACAACATCCAGCAAGCCTAGATTCTCAACGAGAAGATGCTCACTCCGCTGGATTTCTAATTCTCCTGACGAGAATGGCGGAGAAAACCGCCTTAACAAACTATCTCCTTGGGGTTGGTTGGAGTGCGCTCGGCTGAAAATGCTGGGCGCACCTTTTTAAAGCTATGAAAGAATCTGAACTCAAAATTCTCTACAGGCCGGTTAATGACTTGATTCCGTATGCAAACAATGCCCGGACGCATTCTGAAGAACAGGTGAATCAAATCGCCAGTTCGATCAAGGAATTTGGGTTCAACAATCCTATCTTGGTTGATGATCAGGGCGGAGTGATTGCCGGACATGGACGCTTGAAGGCGGCTAAGAAACTCGGGCTGAAGGTAATACCGACAATTGAATTAACCGGATTGTCTGAGGCTCAGAAGAAGGCTTTCATCCTTGCAGACAACCGAATTGCTCTTAATTCTGGTTGGGATATTGATCTCTTGAGAATTGAGCTGCAGGAATTGCAGGATACAGATTTAGCGACGGTCACTGGTTTCTCAGACGAAGAGTTGAATGCTTTGTTGTGTGGAACTACAGAAGCAACTGAAGAAGTGGAAGAACCGGAAAAAGAGGAGCCCGAGGCAGACAGCTTTAATCTGACGCTCTCAATTCCGATCGAGTACAAAGATCAGGTTCAGGATTTCGTTAAAAGTTTCGGATCCGAGGATTTAATTCAGAAGATCATCGATATGACCAGTTAACTACAGGCAGGTTGAAGGCATGGAAGAAAAAGTTCAAAAGAAGCGGACTCGTCCACGCATTCAGATTGACCTAGAGAAGGTTGAACAACTGGCTCAGGTTTGTGATAACGAGGAAGAGATCGCTCTCGCGCTCGGAATTAGTTATCGAACCTTACAGAATCGAAAAAAAGATTTTGCGAATTTTGCTATAAAAAAGGGAAAGGCTAAGGCCAACGCCTTTGTTGGCGGAAAGTTGATGGCTCTCATTCGAGAGGGAAATCCGGCAGCGACTATTTTTTACATGAAAAGCCGCTGTGGGTGGAAAGAGACTGACAGGAAGGAGATCACTGGAAAAGACGGTGAACCGGTCAAGGTCGATAAGGTTAACCAGCTGGATCTAAGCAAGCTCACCTTGGAACAGTTAGACGCGCTGGAGGGTATTGTGAATGCGGCTTCCAACGATACAGGAGATCAGACTAGCTAAGGCCCGAAAGGGCTTGTCTTACTTCACACTGCACACAAAACCAGACTACTTGCTCGGCTGGGTACACAAAGAAATTTGTGATGAGCTGGACAGGTTCCTGCAGGACGTGGCGGACAAAAAGTCTCCTCGGCTAATTATCACGATGCCTCCGAGATCCGGGAAGAGTGAGCTTGTTTCTAGGCGCTTTCCGGCTTTTGCTCTGGGGAGAAATCCTGACCTTCAGATCATCGCGACTTCGTATTCTTCAGATCTGTCCCAGCGCTTCAACAGAGATGTTCAGCGCGTAATAGATGATGAGAAATACTTTGAGCTGTTTCCCAAAACAAAGCTCAACAATTCGAGAGTGCGTACGGACTCCCGGGGATCGTATATAAGAACCTCTGACCTATTCGAGATTGTTGGTCATGCCGGCGCCTATCGTTCGTGCGGTGTGGGTGGAGGCATCACAGGTCAGGGTGCGGATATTCTGATTATCGATGACCCGATTAAAGACCGTGCCCAAGCTGGCTCTAAAACGATCCGGGACTCCATTTGGGATTGGTACACATCGACTGCATACACTCGACTGTCTCCCGGAGGCGGAGTCATCGTAATGGCCACCCGTTGGCATACCGATGATCTGATTGGTCGATTGATCCAAAGAATGGGAGAAGGCGACACGTTTCGGATCGTAAATTATCCGGCGATCGCCGAGCATGACGAATTACATCGCAAGGCTGGGGAAGCTCTGCATCCTGAACGTTATCCGCTTTCAACTCTGCAGCAGATCAAGAAAACGATCGGCAGTCGGGACTGGGAGGCGCTGGATCAGCAGCATCCAGTCCCTGATGGCGGAGCTTTGTTCAAGCTTGAATGGTTTAGAAGATGGACAGCATCAAGCCTGCCTCCTGAGTTTGACCATACGCTCATGTCGTGGGATATGACGTTCAAAGACTCCAAAAACTCCGACTATGTGGTCGGTCAGGTTTGGGGCAAAAAAGGACCGAATTTTTACTTGCTGGATCAGGTAAGAGGCCAATGGGATTTTGTCAAAACTAAGGAAATGGTCCGAGTTTTGGCGCAGAAGTGGCCGCGGGTTGTCCGGAAGCTGGTTGAAGACAAGGCGAACGGCTCGGCGGTTATTTCGGAGCTGAAATCTACGGTTTCGGGATTTGTTCCGATAACGCCCACTGAATCGAAAGAGGCCAGAGCCTCCTCTGTTACTCCCTACTTCGAAGCCGGGAATGTTTTTATTCCGGAAGACAGTGCAGCTCCTTGGGTGCCGCATTACGTCAGTGAGTTGCTTGAGTTTCCCGCAGGCTCTCACGATGACCAGGTGGACAGCACAACTCAGGCATTGAACTATTTCCGCAGCGGCTCAGGCGTCATTCTGACCCGAGAGCAGATGCAGCAGGCACGTTTTAGATTTTGAAAATCATGAACCAACTAGACGAAAACAAACGCCGAAAGATCAATCAAAAGATCATCGATGCGGCAGGCTCTCGCTTCGTGCCTCCTAGAACATCGTTCTCTCCGGAGGAGGCTAAAACGCTCTTTTATCCTCCGATCACCTTGAACACAAAAGAGCCGGAGAAAGAAGAGTCTCGTTTCACAAATGATGCCGCGATTGGCTCGAGTTTCAATGCGTACTATGCATCGTTGACGCAGCACGCTTTGGATCTAGGACAGTTCCCGATGACTTCATTCGTCGGCTACGGTGTCCTGCAGAATATCGCCCAGAACGGCATGATCCGCACCTGCATTCAGACCGTGGCTGATGATATGTGCCGGGAATGGATTCAGGTAGAGGGCGGTGAAGACGAATCGGCGGATAACGTTAAGAAGCTCCAAGATCTGCAGGAGAACAAATATCGACTGAGGAAGCTCTTTAATGAAGCTCTGAGCATCGTTGGTTTCATGGGCGGATGCTTCATTTTCGTTGACACTGGAGTGGAAGGAGAGGATTTAAAGCTTCCTTTGAACTACTCAGACAAGTCGGCCGAACTGGTTGGCGAGGATAAAACAGTCAAATTTATCGTTATCGATCCGGTGAATGTTTCGCCTGGTTTCTACAATGCCAACCAGCCGCTCAAAGATGATTACCTTAAACCAAAGTCTTGGTTTGTTTTTGGGCAAGAGGTGCATGCATCTCGTCTTATTCGACTGGTTGACAATGAACCTCCGCTGCTTCTTCGACCTGCATACAACTTTCTTGGCATTCCTCAAGCTCAGATCCTTTGGGACTATGTGCTGCACTGGAACAAAGCCAGAGAAACGGGCGTCAGCATTCTGGAGAAACTCAACCTCACGGTATTCAAAACCAATTTTGCTGAGGCTTTTGAGGCTGGCGGGATCGAGCAGTTAGACGCAAAGATGATGCTTCTACAGCGTTATCGCTCGAACGAGGCAATTTTTGCCTGTGACTCGTCTGAGGACCTGCAGAACATCACTCTGACGATCTCAGGAGTTGAAGGCATCATCCGGCAGGCATTGGAATTCATTGCGGCTATCAACCGCACGCCTGCGGTCAAGCTCCTCGGAATCTCTCCGAGCGGTTTCAATGCGACCGGTCAGAGCGACATCCGGAATTACTACGACCACATCAAGTCGAAGCAGGAGCTCAATCGAGACGCAATTCAAACTGTCTTGAAAGCAATCCAGTTGGTGGAATTTGGACACGTTGATCAGTCCATTACATTCAAATTCAACGAACTCGGAGAGGCAGATGCCGCGGCCACAGCAATCACAGCTAAGACAAAGGTCGACATGCTTGCTGTTTTACAAGATCGCAATGTTCTGAGTGCTGAGGAGGTTCGTGAGTTTGTCCGACGCGATTCCGATATGGGTTTGGACTTCATTCCGGAAGGCTTGCCAGAGGGGATGGAAGGCGAACTCATGACTGACGATCCAAGTCAGCAAAATGAGCTGATGAACAACTTTCTGAAACAGCGATCGGCTGAGAACGTGGCGCCGGCGCCGAAGACTGATGAAGACAAAGCTGGAGAGATTTTCTAATGAAGACTGCTCGTGCTGTTCAGCCGAACTTAGGCAGACAAGCAAAGTTCAAAAAGAAGCTTGACTCCTTTTTGAAATCCTTCAGAAATAGGATTCTCAACGAGATTCTTCTTTACCTCTCTGATGCTGGCGGCTTGACTGAGGACGCTTCCTTAACGTTCCGTCCGGACGATCCTCTCGATCGCGCACGGCTTCGGAATATCAAGGAACGAATCAACCGCTTGGTCCTTCGTGATCCGGATCGATTCCGTCGCAATGTTGACGAATTC
>ENA-OPWC01001598-OPWC01001598.1-human-gut-metagenome-genome-assembly--contig:-NODE-1598-length-14718-cov-1.412399_pt1 | contig 14718 bp, 11 predicted proteins | sample MGYA00241504_ERZ502000 | MGnify/ENA primary metagenome ERZ502000 (study PRJEB25962, sample SAMEA2042005) | human gut metagenome | biome: human gut; feature: human-associated habitat; material: faeces...
AAGGAGTTCTGGAAGAGATTTTCGCCGGCGTGGCAAAACCATCACCGAAAAAGAATTAGCGGAGGTATGGTATGATAAGAAAAGTATGGTATATGATATTGGTTCTTATCACGGTATATCTGGAGATCATGTATGACAGCACCTGGATGCTTGCGATGCTGGCATTTGAACTGCTTCTGGCAGCAGTTATGTTTCTGATGTCCTGGTATCTTAAGCTGCATATCTGTGTATGGCTGGATATGAAAGTGCCGGTATCTGCAAAGAAACAGACGTTTGAGATGGAGCTTCATATAAAAAACAGCGGAGTGCTGCCGGTATCTGCTGTATATACCATTCTGGAATGTGAGAACCGCAGCGGCGGATGCAGTGAAAAAAGGATCGTGGATGAGAGTGTGGCGGCAAAAACGGAAAAAACGATAAAAATCAGTGCAAAAGCAGATTACTGCGGCAAAATGGTCTTTTCACTCAAAAAAGTGCAGGTGAGTGATTATCTGCATCTTTTTGCAAGAAAGGTCAGAGTACGGTCTCAGATAAATGTTAATGTATTGCCTGATATCCACACGTTTCCGGTGGAGGTTTCCATGAAAACCAGAAATTTTCCGGTGGAAGGCGATGAATATGAGAAGGAGCGAAGCGGGGACGATCCGTCCGAGATTTTTCAGATCCGCGAATTCCGACCGGGAGACCGGATGCAGCAGATCCACTGGAAAAGCAGTGCAAGAAGCGGCGAGCTGATGACAAAAGAATACAGTATGCCGTGCGGCTGCAAGGTATTGCTTCTTTTGGAGCTTAGTCAGAAAGAAGGCGGTGCAAAAAGAGCAGATCACTTTTTTGAGCTGGCGGCTTCGCTTTGTTTTTCCATGCTTGAGGCAGAATGTCCGCATTTTGTGGCGTGGTACGATGAAAAAGAAGGACAGATCCGGCGTCATGCAGTGAAAAAAGAACAGGATCTCTACGAAATGCTGGATCTTCTGATGCGGGACTCCTTTTATAAGCAGGAATATGATGTGAAAGCAGCTTATTTTTCCTCCTATCCGGAAGGAACTTACAGCACCGTTCTGATTCTGGACAAAGAAGGAAATCTGCAAAGAGACGAAGAAGATACCGTAACATTTGGAGAAGAGGAGTTGAAAGAGAGCCTCTCAGGCTTTGTATTGGAAGTGTAAGATATGAAAAAAAGAAAAAAAGATACAGGCCTCTCTTTGCAGGCAAGTATCTCCGAAAAAGAAAAGAGAACGGTAACATCTGGATTTCTTGCGATCGTTCCGGTCTGCTATATGATCCTTGGTGTTTTCGGCTGGATGAAGACGGCTCTTGGAATCATAAACGTTGTGTATGATGCGGATCTGCTGTATGGTGTGCTGCTGGCAGCCGGGATCTGGATGGGCATACTCTATCTGATGAAAAAAAGGCAGTTTCTGCTGCTTTTGCTCTCACTGGCGGTCACGGCCATTCTTGTGTGGATGCGTTTTTCTGTGATCCTGGAAGGATTCTCGGAGATCAGCAGGGTTTTCCAGTCCGGAATGACAGTGTCAGGGGGTGTTTATCAGGGGATCGGTAGTGAATATGAGATCACCTGTGCCCTGATCGTGGTCGTTTTTTTGCTGTATGATCTGTTTTTTATCTGTCTGAGCACAGAAATCGGCAAATATCTGGCGGTCTTACTTCTGGTGGTTCCATTCTGTACGGCGTTTGTTTTCGGACAGGTTCCGGATGGCATGGGGACATTCTGCATGCTGCTGTGTGCATTGGGACTGATCGCATCCTCCGCAGAAGAACACGACAGGCAGCGAAATGGCAGTGCTTTCTTTCTGGGGATTCTATCGCTGCTGTTGCTCTTGATCGGATTTTCAGCCGGAAAATCCCTTCTGGAGCCGCTTTTTGAGGGAAAAGAACAGACGAGAGCCAGGATCCAGCAGACGTCCTTTATAAAAGAGATCGAGAAATGGACGGCTCCGCTTCAGAGCCAGATGCCACAAATAGCATCCGGCGGCGTGAGCGAAGGTACGATCAACGATGCTGATTTTTTCCTGAATACAGGCGAAGTGCTTTTTTCAGTCAGCCAGGATCAGCAGCCGCAGGGCAGCCTCTATCTGAAAGTATACACCGGTACGAAATACTCGAATAGCAGGTGGAAAGCAAACGACGATCCGGAAGAGAAAGCAGAAATTTTCTGCCAGAGAGCGGCAGCCTGGCTGAATACACAGGGATATGATGGGGCAGTCCGTCTGACAGTTGGCTTTCCACAGGGGAAAAGCGATGCCAGTCATCCCTACGCTCCTTATTTTTCCCAGGGTATGTCTGATGACGGCACAGAAAAGGAATATCGTTATTATCCAATCGAGAGAATTGCATATCTTTTCACTGAACCGGCTGACAGCCTGACGGACGATTACCGCGACTATGTGTATCAGCATTATCTGAATTATCCGACAAAGGGAACAGAGCGGATGCAGCAGTTTGTGGCGGACAATCCAGGGGCGGATATCGAGGAAATCTGCAATATCGTGCGGACGTTTCTCGATGAGAGTGCTGTTTATAATCCACAGGTTGGACGTTTTCCGAAAAATCAGAATTTTGCAGAATATTTCCTGTTTGAAAAACACGAAGGGTACTGCGTGCATTTTGCGACGGCAGCTGTGCTTCTGATGCGGATGTACGGCATCCCGGCACGTTATGCGACCGGATTTGCCATTCCGGCAGCTGATTTTGACTGGCAGGATGGAGCCGGATGGCTCGCAAACGTAGAAGACAGCAGGTCACATGCCTGGGCAGAAATTTATACGGACTACTATGGCTGGATTCCATTTGAGACAACGCCGTCCTATGATTCCGGTGCAGATTTATCCTACTATGGCGAAAGTCCGCAGGAAAAACAGCAGCAGAGCGAAGAAGTGGCGTCCCGTCTGGAAACACAGCAGACAGAGAGCATGGATACAGAAGATGGAACACAGAACAACGATAAAAATAACGAGCAGACTCCGGATACGAGGAAACAAAATGCAGACCAGAGCAGCGATTCTGACAGCAAAAACGGATATGGTGCAAATGGCATGAATGGAAGTCTTTCGGGCACACAGACAGGGATCGTATCGATCGCAGCCGTTCTTCTGTCTCTGATCTTTGGAGGGCTGATCCTGTTTGCAAGACGGACGATCCGACTTCGCAGACGCAGCGGCGAAAATGCACAGGAGATTTTCAGGGATTTTTATGAAGTGCTCGTTTTTGCCGGAATGCCGCAGGGACTGGACTGCATGAAAGACGGATTTACGGCGAAGGTCTGTGAACAGTTCCAGTGGCTGAACAAAGAAGAACTTGATCAGGCGATGGACATTGTGATGCGGGCAAACTTTGCGGGTGATCCGGTGACAAAAGAGGAAACCATGCAGTTGAAGGGACTTTATCGTTACACCTGCCGTATGGCTTTGAAGGGCATGAGCCGCAAAAAGAAGTTTCTTTTCCGCTTTATCAAAGCATATGCTTAAAACTGACCCTGTAAAAATGCTGAATATTGTCTGTTTTTTAAATGACAAAAAAAGCTTATACTGAACAGCAAGAAAAAACAGGAAGGTGAAAGTTTGGAAGTTGACTTCCAAATCTGCCATTATTGACGCAGCAAGTGCGTCATGAAGGAGAAAAGTATGAACGAAAAGAAAAGTACAAACTGGACAGCAAAGAAACTGGCAATCAATGCTCTGGCGATCGCACTTGTCTGTGTATCGACCATGGTGATCCAGATCCCGATCCCGCTTGGTTACATGCATCTTGGGAACTGCTGCATTCTGCTGGTTAGTGTTTATTTTGGAAATATGACCGGAATGCTGGCAGGCGGCATTGGCTCCTGTCTGGCAGATCTGCTCAGCGGCTATACACAGTGGATCATTCCGACACTGATCATCAAAGGGATCATGGGACTTGTGATCGCTATGATCGCTTATCGCGAAGGCGAAGAGATCCGTATGATGCGTCTCCGTACATTTCTCGGAGCAGCGGCAGGTATCGTGATCATGATTGCAGGCTATACGTTTGCAGGATGCTTCCTTTACGGCGGCATGGCAGCAGGTTTTGCCCAGATCCCGGGATTGACCACAGAAGGTGTGATCGGACTGTTGCTGTTCTATGTGATCGGATTTGCATTTGAAAAAGCCAAAATTCCGGTATTTATCAAACGACTTGCGTAGGAAAGGTGAAATATGTCTCACAACAATCAGAAAAAAATTGCAGTGATCAATGATTTCTCAGGATTTGGCAGATGCTCGATAGCAGTAGCACTGCCAATTCTCTCTGTTATGAAGGTGCAGTGCTGTCCGCTGCCGACCTCCATTTTTTCCAACCACACGGGTTTTCCAAGCTACTTTTTCGAAGACTATACTTCCCGCATGGTTCCTTATATGCAGGAATGGAAGAAACTGGATCTTCATTTTAATGGGATTTGTTCCGGATTTTTAGGTTCCAAAGAACAGATCGAGATTGTAAAAAAGTTTTTTAAAGAGTTTAAAACAGAAGAAACACAGATCATCGTTGATCCGGTAATGGGCGATTATGGAAAACCATATCCGACCTACACAGAAGAAATGTGCGGTGAAATGAAAAAACTGGTCGAGTTTGCCGACATTCTCACACCGAATGTCACAGAAGCCTGCGTGCTTACCGATACACCGTACAAAGAAAAATGGAAGATCGAAGAAATCCAGGAAATGGCAGAAAAGATCCACAAGATGGGACCGAAAAAAATCGCCATCACCGGCATCGTCCAGGGCGGATTTATTGCAAACTTCTGTTACGAAGAAGGGCAGCAGCCGAAAGTGCTGCGTACCCACAAAGAAGGAACACAGCGTTCCGGAACCGGCGATATCTTTGCATCCATCATCGCAGCCGATGCCGTCAACGGAGTGCCGTTCTATAAATCCGTGAAGAAAGCTTCCGATTTTATCAAAAAATGTATTATCCGCTCACAGGAACTGGATATTCCGCTGACAGACGGCGTATGTTTTGAAGAAGTTTTAGGAAAATTAAAAACAGACTGAAAGGAATGCTGCATTATGAAAAAAGAAATGACGATTTTCTATGAAGTACACGATAATATCTATGTAAATCTCACCAATAAATGTCCATGTGCCTGTACCTTCTGCCTGCGTCAGACCAGAGATCACATGGAAAATTCCCATGTTTTGTGGCTGGAGCATGCACCATCTTTTGAAGAAGTGCAGGAAGCCATGAAAGCCGTAGATTTTTCAAAATATAAAGAAGTGGTATTCTGCGGATTCGGCGAACCGACCGAGGCACTCGATGTGCTGAAACAGAGTGCAAAGCTGATCAAAGAAAAGTACAATATGCCGATCCGTATCAACACAAACGGACTTGGCAGTCTGGTCAATGAAAGAGACATCGTTCCGGAACTGCAAGGTCTTGTGGATACGATTTCTGTCAGCCTGAATACCCCGAATGCAGATGAGTACCACAGGCTGGTACGCAGCAAATTCGGAGAAAAGTCATTTGATGCCATGATCGATTTCACAAAAGAATGTACAAAATACATTCCAAATGTTGTGATGACGACCGTAGAGACGACCATCACACACGAAGAAGAAAAGCAGTGTCAGGAAATCTGTGACCGCATAGGGGCAAAATACCGCATTCGCCCGTGGGAGGACTGAAAAGTCCTCCTTTTTTTTGACAAATCTGCAATTCTGGGTATAATGGAAGGAAAAAGGTAACTGTGAGAATACCGAAAAGTTAGTAAAGGAGAACACCATGTACACAGTGATTGTTGCAGATGACGAGCAAGAGATCCGTCGTTCCCTGATCCGGAAAGTAGACTGGGGAAGCGTCGGTTTTCAGGTGATCGGAGAGGCGGAAAACGGTGCGGAAGCTTTGGAACTGACGGAAAAGCTGGAGCCGGATCTGCTTCTGACGGATATACGCATGCCATTTATCAGCGGCATCGAGCTTGCACGCCAGGTGCGGGAGATAAGGCCGGCTACCCAGATCGCATTTCTGAGTGGATTTGATGATTTTTCTTATGCACAGCAGGCCATACAATATAATATTATCAGCTATCTGTTAAAACCGATCTCATCTTCCGAACTTGAAAAAGAGCTCCTGAAGATGAAAGAGAAGATCGATCAGAAGTTTCAGGTATTTTCCCAGCCGGGGATGCGTCAGGAGCATATGGAGAAAAGAGAGTTTCTGACACCGTTGCTTCTGGATGGCTTTGGCGGGGAACTTCCGGAAGAAGAGCACAGGATGCTGATGAAAGAGGCAATTTCCTGCGGACTGCTCGACGGGGAAGAGCCGGAAGCCTTGAATTATGCGGTGATGGTCACCAGAATCCTGGATAAAGACGGAAAGAACTGCACGACAAGAGGCAGCGTCAAGGCGATCGATTCCATCCTCAAAAAGTACACCAAGTACTGCAGCGTCTATTTACAGGGACGCGTAGTATCTTTGCTTCTGGCAACGCCGCGTGGCTTTGATAAATATCTGCATATTCTGGTAGATGACATCTGTCAGAGTGTGGAGCGTATCATGGGGATGGACAGCGTGATCGGAGTCAGCAGAGTAGTCGAAAAGCTGGAAAGATGTCATGAGTGCTATCTGGAGGCGATGAGTGCGGCTGCAAATTACGGAAAAGAAGAAGGAAACATTCATTTTATATCAGACGATGAACGGACAGAGAGCTTTGACAAGGTGATGGTGCATCAGACCGTGGAAGATATCGAAAATCTGCTTCGAAAAGGCAGACCGGAGGAGATCAGCGGCTATCTGCAGAACTTTTTTGACCAGGTCGTACAGCACAAGATCTCTCAGTCTGAGACGGATTTTATCCTGATGCTGATCGTTTCGACGGTTTATCAAGTACTTTATTCGGTTGCCGGAGAAGAAGTGGTTCAGCAGATGCAGCAGAAGTTCCCGATGTACAGCATGAAAATGTTCGGCAATATCGGAGATTCCAGGCAGTTCTATGTAGATATCTGCACTACGGCACGCCTGATGATCGCAGACCAGCGAAAGAAAAGCAGTGTGATGCTCTGCAACCGTGCGATCCGCATCATCAACGAGAAATTTGCCGATCCGGATCTGTCCCTTGTCTCGGTCAGCACCGAGATTTCCGTCAGCCCGAACTACTTAAGTGCACTTTTGAAAAAGGATACCGGTGAGACGTTCAAAGAGCTGCTTACGAAAAAGCGTATCGAGACAGCCAAAGAGCTTCTGATGGACACCAACATGAAAGTCCGTGAGATATCGGAAAAATGCGGCTACAACGACCAGCATTATTTCAGCTATTGCTTCAAAAAATATACCGGTGTTTCACCGAACAGCTGCAGGAGAACGTATGAAGATGGCAGACAGGATTAAACAGGCGGGGAAGCGGTTTCAGCAGATTTCACTGTCGAGTCTGTTTGTCATCCTGGTGAGCGTGATCGTTATGATCACTTCAGTCGTATCACTGCTTATATTTGTCAATCTTTACCGTAATGATATGGAGCAGAATGCGATCACAACGAGCGAGCAGGCCGTTGTACAGGTGAAAAATACCGTTTTCAACTATACCGAAGACATGAGCGATATCATGCAGATGATCTGTGCTAACATTCAGAAAGAGGAGGAAGAAGCAAATAATTTTTTCTCCAATCTTCTGAAGATAAGATCCGATGTTGTTGCAGTTACTTCCTATGATATGAACGGCAAGATCTTAAAATGCTGGACAAATGGTCAGAAATTAAAAGAAAATTATATCAAAAATCTTTCTTATGTGCGTGATCTGCCGCAGGAAGAAGGAATTTTAAATATCACAAAACCGCATGTAGAATCCCTGTTTGTGGACTACTATCCGTGGGTGGTAACGATTTCCCAGAACATGCAGGATGCAAACGGGAATACGATCCAGGTAGCGGTGGATATCAGTTTTTACAATATCGCCGATTATGTTGATGATGTCGGGATCGGGCAGCATGGTTACTGCTATATTGCCGATGATGCCGGAAACATTGTCTATCATCCGCAGCAGCAGCTCATTTACGCTTCTTTAAAAGAAGAAAACCAGAAAAATATGGAGAACGGGACGTACATCAAGTCTAATGTGATTTACACCGTCAACTCCCTTCAGAACTGCGACTGGCATATCGTGGGAGTATGCTATGTGGATGAAATGATCACAAACAAAGTGGAACGCGTAGTCAGCAGCCTGGTTGTGATCCTGGCGATCGTACTTGCCGGAACGGTGTTCCTTGGCAGCGTTTTCTCGGATCTGTTCTCAAAACCGGTTACAAGCCTGGTGCGTGCGATGGGAGAATTCGAGGGAAACAGTGCCGAGTTTGTCTATCATCCGGTGACGGGAACCAAAGAGATTTCCGCCCTGTCGGATTCGTTTGAACATATGGCAGTACGGATCCAGAAGCTGATGGAAGAAGTCCGCCAGGAAGAAATCAGCCTTCGGAAAACAGAACTGAAGGCACTTCAGGCACAGATCAATCCACATTTCCTCTATAATACACTGGATGCGATCGCCTGGATGTGCGAAGCCGGACGCAATGAAGATGCCGTGGAGATGGTCAATGCCCTGGCAAGGCTGTTCCGCATCAGCATCAGCCGCGGACATGAGCTGATCCCGATTGAGAAAGAGCTGCAGCATGCACAGAGCTATCTGCATATTCAGAATTTCCGCTATAAAAATCAGTTCCGGTATCAATTTGACGTTGATGAGGCATGCCTTTCTTATTACTCACACTGCAGCCGATCATCGAGAATGCAATTTATCACGGCATGGATCGTATGGTAGATGAGGGCATGATCAGGATCAGCATCCATCAGAGCGAAGACAAGATCATCTTTACGGTGGAGGACAACGGAGTTGGCATGACAGAAGAACAGTGCGAGGAAGTACTGAAAAAGGAGCGAAGCGACCGTGCCGGAATCGGAATCAAGAATGTAAATGACCGTATCAAGATCTATTTCGGGGAAGAATACGGCCTGACCATAAAGAGTGAGCTGGATGAAGGCACCTGTGTCACGATTATGATGCCGAAAGTAACGGAGGGAAGCTATGAAGACAAATAGGTGGAGAAACCGCATCCTGTGGATGGCATTTCTGGTCTGTCTGGTGCTGATCTTCTGTCTGACGGCTTTTCACCGTCCGATTCTCAACGGAAAAGAAAGTGAAAGCAGCAGCGATCAGAAGCACAAAGTTGTTTTTATTGCAAAGTCAACCGTTTCCGGATTCTGGAAATCGGTATATGCAGGGGCGAGCAATGCTGCCACGGCATGCAATCTGGATCTGACTTTCGAGGGACCGAAAAACGAAGAAGATTATGAGACACAGAATCAGATGATTGCAAAGGCAGTGGAAGACGGAGCGGAAGTCATTATTTTTTCTGCGGTAGATTATGAGGCAAATGCCGATGCGATCAATGATGCGGCAGGCAAAGGGGTCAAGGTTGTGGTCATCGACAGCGACGTGGACAGCGATGCGGTCAGCTGCCGGATCGGAACCGATAATTACGATGCTGGATGTAAGGCAGCGGAAGCAGCCATGAAAGATGAAAACGAAGAAATCCATATCGGCATTGTGAATTACGATAAAAACTCGGACAATGGACAGAAAAGAGAAGAAGGATTCCGGGATAGCATTCTGCGTGATGAAAGAGCCGGAATTGATGCCGTGATCAATGTGCTTTCCGATACAGAAAATGCAAAAAAACGAACAAAGAAAATGCTGAAAAAGCATCCGAAGATTAATGTGATCGTCACCTTTAACGAATGGACAACACTCGGGGTCGGCTATGCAATCCAGGAACTTGGGCTGAAAGACAATGTCCGTGTGGTCGCATTTGACAGCAATGTGGTTTCGGTCGGCATGCTGGAGACGGGGGAAGTGGACACCCTGATCGTACAGAATTCCTATGCCATGGGGTATCTCGGCGTGGAGACCGCCTACAAGCTGATCAACGGATATTCCATCAAAGATACCATTTATACGGATACAATCGCAGTGGACAAAGAGAACATGTATGATGAAGAATGTCAGAGAAGACTCTTTGCTTTCGAAAAAAGTAACAAAAATTAAATCTCGTTTTCGTGCAAAAGTATGAAACGGTGGTTTAAATCTTAAGAAAAAAATAGAAAATTATATCAAAATCGTAAATTATCATATTGGAAAATTGAGAACTTTGTGCTATATTGTTAGAGTAATGAAAAACAAATCATTTTTTTTGGGAGGAACTTATCATGAAGAAAAAAGTAATCGCTGGTTTACTTGGAACAGCAATGGTAGCATCTCTGCTTGCAGGATGCGGATCATCTAACAACACAACAGATACAACAGCTGATACAACAGCTGATACAGCAGCAGCTGATGCTGAGTCAGAAGCACAGTCCGTAGCAGATGCAGCAGGCGATGTTGACCTGTCTAACGCAGACGTAGCAGTTATGTACTATACATACGGCGATACATACATCGCTTCCGTACGTACAGCACTGGATGCTAAACTGGACGAACTGGGTGTTAAATATCAGGACTACGATGCAAACAACAACCAGACAACACAGAACGAGCAGATCGATACAGCTATCCAGACAGGTGCAAACGTACTGATCGTTAACATCGTAACATCTGGTTCTGTAGACGCTTCTTCTCAGATCGTTGAAAAAGCAAAAGCAGCAGATATCCCTGTAATCTTCTTCAACCGTGCAGTTGAAGGTGACGAAGACGAAGGAAAAGTACTTGGAAGCTATGACAAGTGTGCATTCGTTGGTACAGATGCTCCGGAAGCCGGACATATGCAGGGCGAAATGATAGGTAACTACCTGGTTGACAACTACGATGCAGTAGACCTGAACGGCGACGGAAAGATCTCCTACGCTATGTTCATGGGACAGCTTGGTAACGTAGAAGCTATCTACCGTACACAGTATGGTGTAGAAGATGCTAACAAAGTTCTGGAAGAGAACGGAAAAGCGGCTCTGGAATACTTTGATTCTTCCAACACAGACTGCTACCAGGTTGACCAGGATGGTAACTGGAGTGCAACAGCTGCAAACAACTACATGACAACCAACCTGACACAGTACAACGAGGAAAACAAGAACATGATCGAACTTGTTATCTGCAACAACGATGGTATGGCTGAAGGTGCTATCTCTGCTCTGAATGACAAAGGATACAACCTGGGTACAGACGACTGCAAGACAATCCCTGTATTCGGTGTAGACGCTACAGATGCAGCTAAACAGCTGATCAAAGACGGTAAGATGACAGGTACAATCAAACAGGATGCTGAAGGTATGGCAGATTGTATCGCAGATCTGACAAAGAACGCTGGTTCAGGTCAGGATGTAATGGCTAACACAGATTCTTACAACATCTCTGAAAACGTTAAGAATAAGATCTACATCCCATACGCTATGTACACAGGAGAAGAATAAGATCTGATTCTGAAACAGAACGGAAAATGAATGATGGAAATTCATTCGTGAAATAGTATACAAGGGTAACGGCTGCCGCTGGTCGGCGGCCGTTCCTTAAGTATAAAGGTAAGTAGTAGAAAGACAGGAGGTCAGGATATGGAGCATGATGTTTTGCTTGAAATGAAAAATATCAGCAAGGAGTTCCCAGGCGTTAAGGCGTTGGATAATGTTTCTTTGACCGTAAGAAGAGGAACGGTTCACGCACTGATGGGAGAAAACGGCGCTGGGAAATCTACATTGATGAAGTGCCTGTTTGGGATGTATGTAAAAGACGGCGGATCCATTTCTCTGGAAGGGAAAGAAATCAATTTCAAAAACTCCAAGGAAGCTTTGGAAAATGGTGTAGCAATGGTTCATCAGGAGTTGAACCAGGCCCTGAAACGTAGTGTTATGGACAATATCTGGCTGGGACGTTATCCCAAAAAAGGTCCGATGGTAGACGAAAAGAAAATGTATGATGATACAAAAGCACTTTTCGACAAACTGGAGATTGATGTTGATCCGAAGAGGATCATGAGCACTATGCCGGTATCACAGCGTCAGATGGCAGAAATTGCAAAAGCAGTTTCCTTTAATTCGAAAATTATCGTGTTCGACGAGCCGACATCTTCCCTGACGGAAGAAGAGGTAGAGCACTTGTTCAAAATCATAAATATGCTGAGAGATCAGGGATGTGGTATCATCTACATCTCCCATAAAATGGCAGAGATCCTCAGAATTTCTGATGACATTACAGTCATGCGAGACGGTACATGGGTAGCTACCAAACCGGCAAAAGAAATGACAATGGATGAGATCATCAGACTGATGGTAGGTCGTGAACTGACAAACCAGTTCCCACCAAAGACAAACAAACCGGGCGATGTTGCTCTGGAAGTAGAAAACCTGACCGCACAGTACTCTCTGCTGCGTGATGTTTCCTTCAAGGTTCGCCGTGGTGAGATTGTTGGTTTGGCCGGTCTGGACGGAAGCGGACGTACTGAAACACTGGAGAACATCTTCGGTATTGCAACAAGAAAATCAGGAACGATCAAACTGGACGGTAAGGTTTGTACAAACCGCAACGCACGTGAATCGATCAAGAACGGTTTCGCCCTTCTGACAGAGGAACGTCGTGCAACCGGTATTTTCGGAATCCTCAGTATTCGTGAAAATACGGTTATCTCCAGCCTTAAGAAACATAAAAAGAAAGGTCTGTATCTGAGCGAGAAGTCCATGAGAGAGGATACTCAGTGGTCCATCGATGCGATGCATACCAAAACACCGACACAGGAAACAAAAATCCGTTCACTGTCAGGTGGTAACCAGCAGAAGGTTATCCTTGGACGCTGGCTGCTGACCAATCCGGAAGTACTGCTGCTGGATGAGCCGACACGTGGTATCGACGTTGGTGCTAAATACGAGATTTACCAGTTGATTCTGGATCTTGCAAATAAGAACAAAGTAGTTATGGTAGTTTCTTCTGAAATGCCAGAACTTCTGGGAATCTGTGACCGAATTCTCGTTATGTCCGGTGGACGTCTTGCAGGTGAAGTAAATGTCAGCGAGACGAACCAGGAAGAGATCATGACCCTTGCGGCAAAATATGTATAAGGAGGCTGAAGTAAGTGAGAGCATTTTCAAATTTAAAAGCAAGTATCGCAAATTATAAAACACTGGACAGCAAAGACAAGAAAACCTTCTGGAAAGAGGGATTCATCAACAACCTGATGTATATCTTGATCATCATTGCTGCAATCTATACATACACACAGAACCACAAATTCCTGAGTGTATCTTCTATCGTAAATATTATTTCTCTGTCAGCTGCAAATATTCCAATCGCACTTGGTATCGCAGGATGTATCGTACTGACCGGTACCGACCTTTCTGCTGGTCGAGTTGTAGGTCTGACAGCATGTATTTCCGCATCTTTACTGCAGTCTATGGACTATGCAACAAAGATGTTCCCGAATCTTCAGCCACTGCCAATCCCGGTAGTAATCCTGATCGTTGTCGTTGTTGGTGGTATCGTAGGTTTCGTCAATGGATGGTTCGTAGCACAGTTTAAACTGCATCCATTCATCGTAACACTGGCAACTCAGCTGATTACATACGGTGTACTGCTTCTGTACATCATGATCAACGGAAACAATGGACAGCCTCTGTCAGGTCTGGACAATTCCTTCAAAAACTTCGTAACAGGAAGTTTAGTTAAATTCTTTGGCGTTCCAATCCCGAACTATGTTTGGTATGCAATTATCATGATTGCTTTCATGTGGTTCATGTGGAACAAAACAACATTTGGTAAAAATATGTTCGCTGTAGGTTCTAACCCGGAAGCAGCAAACGTATCTGGTGTAAGTGTATTCTGGACAACAATCGCAGTACATACTCTGGCTGGATGCATGTATGGTATTACAGGTTTCATCGAGTCAGCACGTATCGGTTCCAACCAGGCCAACACAGGTCTGAACTACGAGTGTGATGCTATCGCAGCCTGCGTTATCGGTGGTGTATCTTTCGTAGGTGGTACTGGTAAGATCAGTGGTATCGTTCTTGGTGTATTTATCCTGAGAATTATCTTCGTTGCACTGCAGTTCCTCTCAATCAACCAGAGTATGCAGTACATCATCAAAGGTCTCATCATCCTGGTAGCTTGCTCTATCGATATGAGAAAATACCTGGTTCGTAAATAATTTTTTACAGAATCTCAAGGGCCGGACATATTGTTCGGCTCTTTTTTTCTCCGATCAAGAGAAAAAAAGAGCCTGTATTTGAACTGAAAATAGAAAAACGGATAAGTATTATCTATCTTTTCTGTTGGAAATGTGATATTATGATGTGGGTGTCAAAAGTCTCCAACTATGATGCCTACGGAACAATCCAGTATCAAAGAGGGCAAATATCTTTTGACCAGACATCATAATATGTGAAATACAGGCAAAAAGAGAGGAGCATAATATTATGAATGACAGAGCAAAGTATAAAGGACGTATGGCGATCTATGCCATGGCAGGCGTATATCTGCTGGCACAGGCCTACTATATGTATAAAGATATCCCGACCAGCAGCGGAACCGATAAAATACTGATGTCCATTTTTATGGTAGTGTTTGCTGTGATCGGTGCAGGGATGGTGATCATGGGAGTCACCAAGAGCTATAAAGCAATCAAAGAAGACTATAATGCAGTACCGGAAGAAGAAAAAAAAGATGCAGAGACTTCTGAAGGTGAAGAAGCTGCCGTAGAAGCAAAAGAAGTGGCAGAGCTG
>ENA-OPWC01001620-OPWC01001620.1-human-gut-metagenome-genome-assembly--contig:-NODE-1620-length-14520-cov-3.774006_pt1 | contig 14520 bp, 8 predicted proteins | sample MGYA00241504_ERZ502000 | MGnify/ENA primary metagenome ERZ502000 (study PRJEB25962, sample SAMEA2042005) | human gut metagenome | biome: human gut; feature: human-associated habitat; material: faeces...
GGCAGATGCCGTAACTGTTGTAAAGAGTACTGTGCGGAACTTACGACAGATGAAGTGAAGGAAGTGGCAGAGTATCTTAAGATGGAAGAGCCGCAATTTGTTCAGACATATCTGGAAAAAGATGAGACAGAAGGGAAAATACCTGAAGGTTTTGCAGCAGGGGATTTAAAGCCCCAGTATCTGTCGTTTCTTGCATCATTTTCAAAAGTACCTATTCTTTATGTGCATGGCAATCATGATGACTGTTATGATACACAGCCACCGGATGGATGCATTGATATAGAGAATAAGATATATGTGTATAAAGGTGTCCGTATTATGGGACTTGGTGGTTCTATACGCTATAAGAAGGGAAAGAACCAGTATACACAGAAAGAGATGAACCACAGGATTAATAAAATGTGGTTTTCGATAAAGAAAAATAAAGGTTTTGATATACTGCTTACACATTCTCCGGCTGCGGGAATAGGTGACGGACCTGACGAACCGCATAAGGGTTTTGAGGGCTTTAATTATCTGTTGGAAAAATATAAGCCTAAGTATTTCATCCATGGTCATATCCATAAGACCTACCAGATGAAGTTTAAGCAGGAATATGAGTATAATGAGAATACTAAGATAATTAATGGTTATGAGAGATATATATTGGAATATCCGGATGCTTAATCTACACCGTGGCATATTAGCTTAATAGCAAATGTGCTACGGTGTTTTACATATTTTTGACATATTTTCACATGAAATACATAAAAATTATGAATATGGTACCTATTTCCTACTTAACATACATGTACTTTTTGAGTAAAAGTTGCTAATATAACGACATAAACCCTTGCTGGTTAAAGCAAAATGCACAAAAAAATGTATTGAGGAGGAAAATCAAAACATGAAAGCTATTATTAGCAAAGCATCTCGTAGAAAATGGGCATGGGTACTTGCATTGGTTATGATTGTGAGTATCGAGATTCCTACATCACTTCTTACAGCGAAGGCGGATGTTGGAACGGTTAAATTTATTGATGGTGCGGCAGGATGGTTAGAGTCAGCATATGCACAGTGGACCATTGATAATCAGGCAGAAGGATATACAGCATATATCAAGAAAGCCAGCCAGGCAGATTCTGCTTATGCAAGAATCGACAATGAACTTATCAGAAAGTATAAGAACTACTACAGGGTTGATGCAGTAGGACTTGCGGCAGGTGACTATGTTATTAAGGTAGTTCCTGTAAAGAACGGAAAGGAAGTTACTGACAAAGCACAGGTTACTAAGACACTCAATGTAAGTTCTTATGACAGATCCGGATTTGCATTTTCATCTGAATCAAAATATAAAACAGGTTCAGGTGCTTACAATGAGAATGGAACACTTAAGAAAGATGCAATTGTTCTTTATGTTACTAACGATAATGCAAAGACAATTAAGGCATCAGTAAAAGAGGCAAAGGGAGAGAAGGAATATACAGGTCTTCAGACAATAATTGATGCATATACAAAGAGTGCTAGCAAGGGGATAGAAACAAGAGCACTTGATGTTCGTGTAATCGGATGTGTTACAGATACTGCAATGGATAAGTTTTCAAGTTCATCTGAGGGAGTACAGATTAAAGGAGCTAGTGCTTATTCAAATCTTAATATGACAATAGAGGGTATCGGAGATGATGCAACAATCAATGGATTCGGTTTCCTCTTAAGAAATGCAGGAAATGTTGAGATGAGAAATTTCTCAATTATTAATTTCATGGATGATGGTATTTCTCTCGATACAGCAAACTGCAATGTATGGATTCACAATGTTGATCTGTACTATGGTAAAGCAGGTGGGGATGCTGACCAGGCAAAGGGTGATGGTTCAATTGACATTAAAGGTAATTCACAGTATATAACAGTTTCATATGTACATTTTTATGACTCAGGTAAGTGCTCGTTATGTGGAATGAAGAGCGAGTCTGGTCCTAACTATATTACATATCATCATAACTGGTTTGATCATTCTGATTCAAGACATGCAAGAGTAAGAACAATGTCAGTGCATATGTATAACAACTACTATGATGGCAATGCAAAGTATGGTGCTGGTTCAACAATGGGTTCTTCATTATTCATACAGAATAACTATTTTAGGAACTGTAAGAATCCAATGCTTTCATCTAATCAGGGAACAGATGCACTTGGTGAGGGTACATTCTCAGGTGAGAATGGTGGTATCATTAAAGCATATGGAAATGTTATCGTAGGTGCACAGAAGATTATCTATGCAAATGTTGTTTCAGAAACAGGTGATTCTGCAAATGCGGCATCATTTGATGCATACCTTGCAAAGTCAGCAGATGAGAAAGTTCCATCTTCATATAAGACTGTAGCAGGTGCAACATCTTATGATAACTTTGATACAACTAAGGATCTCGGAGTTAAATCAGGAAGTCTTAATAATGCAGAAGATGTACCTTCAGTAGTAACATCTGCAAAGGGAGCAGGAAGCCTTGGCGGTGGAGTGATTTCATGGACATTCTCTGATAAAGATGATTCTGTATATGCCATAGATAAGGAATTAAAGGCAACAGTTACTAATTACAAGAATACAGACCTTGTTTCTGTAGGTGGTACTAATGCGAAGATTGTTTCACCAGATCCGACAACAGAAGAGACTAAGGCAACAGAGAGTACAACAAAAGCTACACAGGCAACAACTAAGGAGACACAGACAACAACAAAAGCAACACAGGCAACAACTAAATCAACAGAAAGCGCAACAAAGGCAACTGAAAAGGAAACAGCGGGTTCAGATGCAACAACATCATATGATAAGACAAGTCTTTCTTATTCAGGCGCTTATACAGATATCAGTAAGAAGAAGGATTCAGATTTTAAGAATGCAAAATATGTATCATCTTCAAATGAGATTCTTAATGCAATCAGTTCAGCTAAGGCGGGCGATGTAATTATTGTAAAAGAGGGAACATATAAGTTCTCAGATACAATTGTAATTAATAATGCCATGAATGGAAAATCAGGCTCTTATATTATTGTAAAGGCTGAAAGTGGAAAGGAAGTTAAGTTTGATTTCTCTGCACAGAAGCTTGACGGAGCTAACAGAGGTGTAGTTGTAGATGGAGATTACTGGTATTTCCAGGGAATTAATTTCTATGGTGCTGGAGATAACGGAGTATTACTTGCTGGTAATAACAACATTTTTGAAAAATGTGTATTTGAAGCAAACAGGGATTCAGGACTCCAGATTTCTAGATATGACACAACAGCAGCTACTAAAGATTTATGGCCATCAAATAACCTGATTATTAACTGTACATCACATGATAACTGTGATTTCCCTGAACAGGGTGGTACAGGTGAGAATGCAGATGGATTTGCTGCAAAGCTTACATGCGGTGAAGGTAATGTGTTTGACGGATGTATATCATATAGCAACTCAGATGATGGATGGGATTTATTTGCAAAGAGTGCAACAGGTCCTATCGGTGTAATTACAATTAGAAACTGTGTTGCATTTAATAATGGAACATTATCTAATGGTGTTCACTATGCTAACGGAGATATGAATGGATTCAAGCTTGGAGGTTCAGGTGTTGGAACTCCACATAATGTAATGAATTGTCTGTCATTTGACAATGGTGCAACAGGATTTACAGATAATAATAACCCAACAGGTCTTACAATTGTAAATGTTACAGCATGGGGCAATGGAAAGTATGCTAAGAAGGGTAACTTCTTATGTTACAGAACATCAAGTTCAGCAATATTTAAGGGGCTTGTATCAGCAGGTGCAATTGATTCAGATAAGTTTACTGGTAAAATGGCTGATTCAATATATTACAACTCAGGTAAGTATTATAATCTTTCAGGTTCTTTGTTTACTTCTTTAGTAAGTGGAGATAAGAAGGGAACTGTTGTGACTGACCCTGCTAAGACAGCTGGAATGTTTAAGAACACTGTTAATGCAATTGATATGAGCAAAAATATAGATAAACAGCTTAGAAATGCTGATGGAACTGTTAATATGAACAGCCTTTATGAGACAACAGGAAGCTATGCTTCAATGGGAGCAAGATTCAATGTTGCTAATCAGATGATTAGTGTATCTTCAAAGAATTCATCATCTGAGGTAACTAAGCCAGAAGAGACAACAAAGGCTCAGGAAACAACTAAGGCGACAGAGGCAGCAACAAAGGAGACGCAGGCTCCAACTAAGGCGACAGAGGCAACAACAAAGGCAACAGAAGCATCTTCAGTATCAACAAAGGGTGAAAAATTAATTCTTAATGCTAATGATGTTTCAACAGGAAAGATTAAGAGTTCAACTGTAGTTGATGGTCTTAAGATTGTTGCAACAAGCAAAAAGACTGTAACAGTTGATAAGAGTGATAAGGATTACAAGAATATCAGCTTTACAAAGAGAATCAAGCTTAGCGGTGCAGGAAGCGAATCTGCAAGAGCAATTGCATTTAAGACAGCAGGTGAATCTAAGGTAAAGATATATGCAACAAGCTCAGATACAGATACAAGCAGACTTATTAAGATTATTGATAAGAACGGTAATGATGTAACAAGTACAGCTAAGATACCTGGTTCTTCACTTAAGTCAGTATCATTCAGATTAGATGAGGCAGGTGAATATTATATTGTATCAGAATCTGGTGGAGTTAATATTTATTATGTAGAAGTATCTAATGGTATAGCGTATTAATATTTTGTGAATTTCCCCGCACATAGTGCGGGGATTTTTTTGTAAAAACATTTTATGGTAAAATATACACAAAGACTTGACCTTGACACTGGTTCATAGTTTACAATTTGAACAAATGAAAGAAAGGAATGGTCTTTGTTATGAAAAACAAAAATAGAAGACGAATCAGTTGTCTGCTTAGTGCAGTTCTTTTGCTTGTTATGAGTTTTGGATTTGGCACATTTGCAGGAGCTGAGGAATCAGATTCATCAAAGCCTGTTGTCTGGATTGTGGGAGATTCGACAGTCAGTGCTTTCACAGACAATTATTATTATCCTAGATATGGATGGGGAACACAGATTGATAAGTATCTGGATGGAACTTTTGAGGTAAAGAATATTGCTTTATCAGGAAGAAGTTCAACAAGCTATACAGCAGATAAGGAGTATGGTGAGCTTATAGCTGGAATGAAAAAGGGAGATTTTCTTCTTGTTGGTTTCGGCCACAATGATGAAAAAGCGGAGAGCGGAAGATATACTAACCCTAATGGAGATTATAAAACAGCAGGTTCATTTGCTTATTCTTTATATGAGAATTATATAAAGCCAGCACAGGCAGCAGGAACAACAGTTGTTTTATGTACACCGATTGTAAGAAGAACTGCTGATGGCAACTGGTCTGACAGTCAGCTTCATGTTACAGCTGCTTCAGGAGAGTTTGAAGGAGGAAGTTATCCACAGGCAATCATTAATCTTGGAAAAGATCTTAATGTTCCAGTGGTTGATATGACTTCTCTTACTAAGAAATTATATGATTCATTAGGAGCAGCCGAGACAGTTAATTTACATGCATGGACATCATCAAAGCCAGAAAGTGTAGACAATACGCATACTAATATCTGGGGCGGAACATATAATGCATATCTTGTTACTAAGACAATTAAGGAACTTAATGTAGCAGGACTTGCAGAGCATATTATTGATGCTAAAGCACCAACTAAGAGTGATGTTTTAAAGTCTAATCCTGATTATAAAGAGTCAGAATATTCAAATGATTTAAAAGACAGCGAATTATGGGCTAATGCAGGAATCTTTAAGGGAACTGTATTTGGAAATGTTGGCGGCAATGATAAGATAGCATCTAAATTTAAGCTTGAGAGTCTTGACAATGGTAATATTAATATTGCTGTTAATGGAGCAGGAAAGATAGCAAGTACTGCTGATGGAATTGCTATGTATTATTACAGAGTTCCAGCAAACAGTAATTTTACAATTACAGCAAAGGCGACTGTAAACAGTTTTACATCTAATGATCAGGTATCATTCGGTCTTATGGCAAGAGATGATATGTATGTAGATCAGTATATTAACAGTACAATGGGTGACTATGTTGCAGCTGGTCCACTTAAGCTTACTAAGAAAGATTCTGTATGGAACTGTTTTGCAAGAAAGAGTGGCGCTCTTACACAGGGCGGAACATGTGCTAATGAAATTAAGGCTGGTGAGACATATAACCTTAAAATCGAAAGTAATACAGATGGTTATGCATGTACATTTGGTAATGAAGAAACTATTACAGGTGGTTTTGATTTTAAATTAACTTCTGTAGATTCAGAATATGTATATGTTGGAATGTATGTTGCAAGAAGTGCTGATGTGACATTTTCAGATGTTAAGCTTGTTGTTGATGGTAAGGAGATTACATCTGCAGGCGAACCAGAAAATCCAACACCAGGTGAACCGGAGAATCCAACACCAGGTGAACCGGAGAATCCGACACCAGGTGAACCAGAGAATCCAGCACCAGGTGAACCAGAGAATCCAACACCAGGCGAACCAGAGAATCCAGCACCAGAGCAGCCTGCTAAACCAGAGACACCGGCAGAGCAGCCAGCTACAGATCCAGTGGTATCAGACAATAATGGTGTTGAGACAGGTGATTCATACCATATGGTATGGTATATTGCTGCAATGACATTAACAGCAGGAATTGCATGTGTTGAATTAAAGAGAAAGAAGACATTCGATAAATAAGTTTATAAGAATTTACTTCTCCTAATATTTCCAGAAAAAGCTTCCGGTTAACTGCCGGGGCTTTTTCATTTTTACATTAAAAAATATATTTTTATTAAGAAAAATCTTAAAATATTTAAAAATGGCTTGCATTATCCTATAGGCTGTGATATATTTTCTTAGACACAAAAACAAATGTCCGTCACAGAAAGACAGAACAGAGGGAAGTGTCTTTTAGATTTTACATATTGAAGGAGTTAAAAATGAGCGATAAGTTAAGAGTTGGTATCCTTGGCGGTACAGGTATGGTAGGACAGAGATTTATAACATTACTTGAGAATCATCCTTGGTTTGAGGTTGTTTTAGTAGCAGCTTCAGGACGTTCAGCAGGAAAGCTTTATGAAGATGCTGTTGAAGGACGCTGGAAGATGCAGACACCAATGCCAGAGTTCGTTAAGAAGATGACTGTATATGATATGGATAAGGATTTTGATGAAATTGTTTCTAAGGTAGATTTCGTATTCTGTGCAGTTAATATGCCTAAGGACCAGATTAAGGCTATAGAGGAAAGATATGCTAAGGCAGAAGTTCCAGTTGTTTCTAATAACAGTGCTAATCGTTGGACACCAGATGTTCCTATGGTTGTTCCAGAAATCAACCCAGAGCATCTTGAAGTTATTAAATATCAGAGAGAAAGACTTGGTACTAAGAGAGGATTTATCTGTGTTAAGCCTAACTGTTCAATCCAGAGCTACACACCTGCTCTTAATGCATTAAAGGAATTCGGACCAAAGCTTGTTGTTGCAACAACATATCAGGCAATCTCAGGTGCTGGTAAGACATTTGAACAGTGGCCAGAGATGGTTGAGAATATCATCCCTTATATTGGTGGCGAGGAAGAAAAGTCTGAGAAAGAGCCTTTAAGATTATGGGGTAAGATTGAGGATGGAAAGATTGTTCCTGCAAGTGATCCGGTTATCACATGTCAGTGTATCAGAGTTCCAGTTCTTGATGGACATACAGCAGCTGTATTTGTTAACTTTGAGAAGAAGCCAACTAAGGAACAGATTATTGAAAAGTGGAGAAGCTTCAAGGGAGTTCCACAGGAACTTAATCTTCCAAGTGCTCCAAAGCAGTTCATCCAGTATCTTGAAGAAGATGACCGTCCACAGGTTAAGCTTGATGTAAATTATGAGAACGGAATGGGTGTTTCACTTGGCCGTTTAAGAGAAGACAGTGTGTTTGATTATAAGTTTGTTGGTCTTTCACACAACACATTAAGAGGTGCAGCAGGTGGAGCTGTTCTTATTGCAGAACTTCTTAAGGCACAGGGTTATATCACCCCTAAGGATGCAGAATAATTAAATTCTAATACACATACCAGAAAAGAGATGTCAGAGATGGCATCTCTTTTTACTTGCTTAAAAACCTATTATGATATAAAATTATGAAACGACTTAAAGAGTAAAGAGGGGACATTTACATTGAAGGAAAATTATTTTTATGCAATGCTGTCGAGAATGAAATATATTAACAGATGGGGGCTTATGCAGAATACACGCCATGAGAATCTGTGCGAGCATAGTCTTGAAGTGGCATTCATAGCACATGCATTGGGAATTATCAACAATGAGATATATGGTGGGAATATTAATGCTGAAAGGCTTGCAATTCTTGGAATGTATCATGATGTTACAGAGATAATTACGGGTGATCTTCCGACTCCTGTAAAGTATTACAATCCGGTTATAAGAAATGCTTATAAGGAAGTAGAGCATGTTGCAGAGGAGCAGATGCTCTCAGGTCTGTCATCTGATATAAGAGCACATTATAAGGGTGTGTTATCAGAGACAGAAGAGGAAGAAGAACTCTGGAAATATGTAAAGGCGGCTGATAAGATGTCAGCTTATATCAAATGTCTAGAGGAAAAGAAGTCTGGTAATATGGATTTTGCTGATGCGGAAAAGACAATATATCAGGCTATTGTTGATATGAATATTCCGGAAGCAGATTTTTTTATAAAAGAATATATACCAGCTTATATGGGAACTCTTGATGCTTCAGGAGAATAATAATTGTGTAATAGACACAGAAATGAGGGATATAATGGGAAAATCCGTATATATCGCGGAAAAACCAAGCGTGGCGCAGGAGTTTGCCAAGGCACTGCATGTGAACTTCACAAGAAAAGACGGATATCTTGAGGGTGGAGACCATATTGTGACATGGTGTGTAGGACATCTGGTAACTATGAGCTACCCGGATGCATATGATCCTAATCTGAAAAGATGGAGCTTTGACACATTGCCATTCATACCAAAGGAATTCAAGTATGAGGTTATACCTGCAGTTGCGAAACAGTTTAATATAGTTAAAGATATTCTTACAAGGGATGATGTTGAATATATATATGTGTGTACCGATTCAGGACGAGAGGGAGAATATATATACAGGCTTGTGAGGCAGGAGGCAGGCGTTAAGGGAAAGAAAGAGCGCCGTGTGTGGATTGATTCGCAGACAGAGGAAGAGATTCTTAAAGGAATTAATACAGCTAAAGATATATCTGAATATGATAATCTGAGTGATTCAGCGTATCTTCGTGCGAAGGAAGATTATCTTATGGGAATTAATTTCTCAAGAGTTCTTACATTGAAATATGGACGCAATATTGCTAATTACCTGCACCTTGACAGGGCAGTTGTATCTGTCGGAAGGGTTATGACATGTGTTCTTGGAATGGTAGTAAGAAGGGAACGAGAGATAAGAAGCTTTGTAAAGACACCGTTCTACAGAGTTATTGGACAGGCACAGGCTGAAAATTCAACATTTGATGCAGAATGGCGTGTAAGTGATAAGAGTATGTATGCTGGTACGCCATATTTATATAAGGATAATGGTTTTAAGGACAGGGAAAAAGCTGAGGAACTGGTTAAGTTCTTATCTGATCCACTGCCGGCACAGGGAGTAGTTGATTCTATTGAGAGAAAGAAAGAAACCAAGAATCCACCGCTTCTGTACAATCTTGCCGAGATTCAGAACGAATGCAGCAAGCTGTTTAAGATAAGCCCTGATGAGACCCTTAATATTATTCAGGAGCTGTATGAAAAGAAACTGGTTACTTATCCAAGAACTGATGCGAGAGTGTTATCAACAGCGGTAAGTAAGGAAATACATAAGAATATAGGCGGACTTAGGAATTTTACTCCTGTGAAGGAGATAGCAGAGCATATATTACAGAATAATATGCAGAAGGGAATTGAAAAGACACGATACTGCAATGATAAAGCAATAACAGACCATTATGCGATTATTCCGACAGGACAGGGGTTTAATAATTTAAAGAACTTGTCAGTTACAGCTGCGAGAACCTATGAGATAATTGTAAGAAGATTTTTAAGTATATTCTATCCACCGGCTATTTATCAGAAGGTAAGTATTACCAGTGATGTAAAGAATGAAAAGCTGTATGCTTCATTTAAAGTGCTTGTAGATGAAGGGTATCTTAGCGTAGCTAAGAACTCATTTGCAAAGGCGAGAAATGATGCAAAAGTAAAGGATGATGATAGCGTCGATAATAAGGAAGATAACAAATGTGATGCAGCTTTATTTGAGGTATTGAAAAAATACAGAAAAGGTTCTACAATCACATTTAATGGGTTTAATATCAAAGAAGGTGAAACATCACCTCCTAAGAGATATAATTCAGGTTCTATTATTCTTGCAATGGAGAATGCAGGACAGCTTATTGAAGATGAGGAGCTGCGTGCCCAGATTAAGGGTAGTGGAATAGGAACAAGTGCTACAAGAGCAGAGATTCTTAAAAAACTTAATACTATTAAGTATATTTCTATTAATTCTAAGACACAGATTATTACGCCTACATTTTTAGGCGAGATAATATATGATGTTGTAGACAATTCTATCAGGCATCTGCTTAATCCGGAGCTTACGGCAAGCTGGGAAAAAGGACTTACAGGTGTAGCAGAGGGGAATATTACAGCAGATGAGTATATGGAAAAGCTTGATGGTTTTGTTTCAAGAAGAACAAGGGCTGTTATGGCATTAAGGAATCAGGCGGGGCTTGTGGGACTTTTTAATGAGACTGCTAAAAATTATAAGTAAATAGGTGAAAGGAATTAAACATATGTGCGGAATTGCAGGATATGTAGGAGACAGAGAAAGCGCAGATGTACTTGTAGATGCATTATCTAAGCTTGAATACAGAGGATATGACTCAGCAGGTATTGCGGTATTTGATCATGGTAATATTAAGGTTAAGAAGTGCAAGGGAAGACTTGCCAACCTTGTTGAGAAGATGGATGAAGAGGGAAAACCACAAGGACATGTTGGGATTGGCCATACAAGATGGGCTACACATGGAGAACCATCAGATATCAATTCACATCCACATGGTAATAAGAGAGTTACTATTGTACATAATGGTATTATTGAGAACTACAAGAAGCTTAAGGATTTTCTTATCGGAGAGGGATATAGCTTTGCAAGTGAAACAGATACTGAAGTTGCAGCAAAGCTGCTTGACTACTACTATGATGGCGATCCGATGAAGACTATTGCAAAGGTGTTATCAGAGATTAAGGGTTCATACGCACTTGGAATTATGTTCAGGGATTTCCCTGATGAAATATTTGCAGTAAGAAAGGACAGTCCTCTTATTGTTGGTGTTGGAGAACATGAGAATTTCATAGCATCTGATGTACCGGCTATTATTCATTACACAAGAGATTATTATCTTCTTGACCAGAATGAGATTGCAGTTATTAAGAAGGATTCAGTTAAGATATATGATGTTCATGGCAATGAGATACATAAGGAATTAAATACTGCTGACTGGGATGTTGATGCTGCAGAAAAGGGCGGTTATGCTCATTTTATGCTTAAGGAAATCCATGAGCAGCCAGATTCTGTAAAGAGAACAATCATGCCAAGAATCATGGACGATATGCCTGATTTCAGTGCAGAAGGATTCAATCCTGACAAGTTAAAGAGTTATAAGAACATATATATTGTTGCCTGTGGTACAGCAATGCATGCCGGAATGGTAGGAAAATATATAATAGAAAAGATGGCAAGAGTATCTGTAACTGTTGATATTGCATCAGAATTCAGATACAGAGATCCTCTTATCAGTGAAGATGATCTTATGATTGTTATATCACAGTCAGGTGAGACTGCTGATACTAAGGCTGCACTTGAACTTGCAAAACAGGCAGGTGCTGATACTATGGCAATTGTTAATGTTAAGGGTTCATCAATTGCAAGAGAAGCAGATATGGTTGTATATACACATGCGGGTCCTGAGATTTCAGTTGCTTCAACAAAGGCATATATGGTTCAGATATCAATTATGTATTTAATTGCATTTGAATTGGCTTATGCTAATGGTAAGATGGATGAGGCAGAATGCAGCAGATACACTAAGATGCTTGAAGAAATACCTGAGGTTATTGAAGAAGCCATTGCACTTGAGAGTAAGTGTCAGTTTGCAGCTTCTAAGCTTATTAATGCAGACAGTCTTCTTTATATAGGACGAGGTCTTGATTATGCACTCAGTATGGAAGGCTCTCTTAAGTTAAAGGAGATATCTTATATTCATTCTGAATCATATGCAGCAGGAGAGCTTAAGCATGGAACTATCTCGCTTATTACAGAACAGATGCCTGTAATTGCAATAGCAACACAGAAGAATCTTGAGGAAAAGACTATAAGTAATATTAAGGAAGTTAAGTCAAGAGGAGCATTTGTAGTGCTTATTGCAGAACCAGAGCTTGATATTGAGGATGGAGTGGCAGATATTGTTATTAAGCTTCCACAGGCCGACCAGCTTCTTATGCCTATGGTTGCGGCAGTCCCATTACAGCTTATTGCCTACTATACAGCAGTTCTTAAGGGTAACGATGTAGATAAGCCAAGAAACCTTGCAAAATCTGTTACTGTTGAATAATTGATATAAAGAGGATATTTGATATGAATAATGATGCATTAAAGATAAGTAATCTGTATGACCTTAATGAGACTATTGCAGCAAAGGTATTTGAAGACTGTACATATCCATGGGAAGTACTTGCGAAGATTGGTGATTTTATTGTAGAACTTGGCAATGCACTGCCAGAAGATGAATATGAGAAGCGTGGGGAGAATATATGGGTTCACAGAACTGCAAATGTATTTCCATCAGCTTATATTGCAGGACCTGCAATTATCGGTAAAGATGCCGAGGTAAGACACTGTGCATTTATCCGTGGAAAAGCTATTGTAGGTGAAGGCGCTGTTGTTGGTAATTCAACTGAGCTTAAGAATGTAATTCTTTTTAATAAGGTACAGGTTCCGCATTATAATTATGTTGGAGATTCAATTCTTGGATTCAAGGCTCATATGGGAGCGGGCTCTATAACTTCTAATGTTAAGTCTGACAAGAAGCTTATTACTATTAAAGGACCTGACTGCAATATTGATACAGGTATCAAAAAGATTGGTGCTTTTCTTGGAGATAATGTTGAGGTTGGCTGTGGCAGCGTACTTAATCCTGGAACAATTGTTGGAAGAGAGAGTAATATTTATCCGCTTTCAAGCGTAAGAGGCTTTATTCCGGCAGGTTCTATATATAAGAAGCAGGGCGAAGTAGTAACTAAGAGATAATTATGTGAAATTTTTGTTTTATTAATGTAAAAATGTTGTGTCTCACATTGACTAATGCAAAAGTTTGTGAGAAAATAGTCAAGGCTTGGACGACGGCTTCTGGCCGTCGTTTCATTTATAGTAAACACTATGAATTACGAAAGGAGTAATAAGATGATTTACACACAGGAAGTAGAGAATATGTGTCCAGTAGCACAGGGCGTTCATCATGGAGCAGCTCCAGTGCCAACAGAAGGTAAATGGGTACAGAATAAGAAGGTTGAAGATATTTCAGGTTTTACACATGGTGTAGGCTGGTGTGCTCCTCAGCAGGGTGCATGTAAGCTTACTCTTAATGTTAAGGAAGGTATCATTCAGGAAGCTTTAGTTGAGACTATCGGATGTTCAGGTATGACACATTCAGCAGCTATGGCAGCAGAGATTTTACCAGGACTTACAGTTATGGAAGCTCTTAACACTGACCTTGTCTGTGATGCAATTAACACAGCTATGAGAGAGTTATTCTTACAGATCGTTTACGGAAGAACTCAGAGCGCATTCTCCGAAGAAGGACTTCCGATCGGCGCAGGTCTTGAGGACCTCGGTAAAGGTCTCCGTTCCCAGGTTGGTACCATGTACGGTACTTTAAAGAAAGGACCGCGTTACCTTGAGATGGCTGAAGGCTATGTAACCGGTATCGCTCTTGACGCTGAGGACCAGATCATCGGTTACCAGTTCGTAAACCTTGGCAAGATGACTGACTTCATCAAAAAAGGCGACGATCCGACAACTGCTTACGAGAAGGCAAAAGGACAGTACGGCCGCGTAGCAGATGCAGTGAAGATCATTGATCCGCGTCAGGAGTAAAGTAAAATTTCACGCCTTGTGGGAAATTTTACGCTACGCAAACGGAGCAGCGCGGAGTTCGCGTTTCCCGTTTTCACAAAGAATAACTGACGTGACATTTCCGTGAGGTTTAATGGAAGAAGGAGAATAAAATGGCATTATTTGAATCCTATGAGAGAAGAATTGACAAGATCAATTCCGTATTAAACAGCTATGGCATCGCATCCATCGAAGAAGCTGAGAAGATCACAAAGGATGCTGGCCTTAACGTATATGATCAGGTAAAGAAGATCCAGCCGATCTGCTTTGAGAACGCATGCTGGGCTTACACGGTAGGCG
>ENA-OPWC01001625-OPWC01001625.1-human-gut-metagenome-genome-assembly--contig:-NODE-1625-length-14497-cov-1.782509_pt1 | contig 14497 bp, 18 predicted proteins | sample MGYA00241504_ERZ502000 | MGnify/ENA primary metagenome ERZ502000 (study PRJEB25962, sample SAMEA2042005) | human gut metagenome | biome: human gut; feature: human-associated habitat; material: faeces...
TCGTTTCAATGGTCAAAGTGATGCTGATCGTATGCATTTCATCGTCATATTCCGGCATTTTTCAAGAGACGGAACTGCTGGATGGCGCGCATCGGATGGTCGCATCGCTTGCCCGGCATATCAGCGTATTCGGCGCCACGCTGGTAACGTCTCTCGTAGCGAGTGCCGTCGCCTGCAATCAAACGTTGTCGATCATGCTGACAAATCAGCTATGCGACCATCTGGAGTCCGACGAGCATCGCAAGGCCATCAATCTGGAGGATACCGCCGTGGTGGTGGCTCCGCTGATTCCATGGTCCATCGCCGGTGCTGTACCTGTGGCAACGATCGGCGCGCCTCAAAGCTGCGTTATTGCAGCGGTCTTCCTTTGGATGCTTCCGGTATGGGGCATTCTCGTCGAAAAAGTTCTTCGCAAAACCTACCCGACATTCTCCTAAGCTGATTATCAAAAAACTCCTCAATTTGCGACGAATTCGCAAAAATTAAGGGAAGGGCCTTGACAGGCATGGTAAAATTACCTTACCAAAATAGTCGGTAGGGCTATTTGCGCGCCCAGGAGATCGAGGATAGATCGGAGGCGCTTTAAAAACCCTGAAATTGAGTCGGGTGTTGAAGGATTTACGTATCGGTCCAACGCTATGGCCGCTGAAATTTTTTGCTTCCTTCGACCGGCCGTTTCAGGTTAATTCGTTAAAGACAGGCGGAATTTTACACGAGCAGTTTTGCGGTGCATTTTTTCCGCTTTTGTTTTTTCGATCGTTTGATGCGTAGTCATCATAAGGTGGAACATGGCAACAGCCAAAAAAACAACTAAGAAGACAACTACGAATGCAGGCGCTGATACTACAGAAAAAGTAGGAGCAGCCGAAACTACTGCAGCAACCAAGACCGCTGCAAAGAAAACAGCCGCTAAAACAACGGCAACGAAAGCTACAGCTGCAAAGAGAACTCGTACTCAGAAGGCAGCTGCTGAAGAAACGGTTGCCGAAGTGACGGCAGAACCGGTTAAAAAAACGACGAGAAAGGCATCGGCGGCTAAAGCCACACCTTCTAAAGCTGCTGAAGAAACCCCCGTAAAAAAGACAACTCGAAAGACAGCAGCTAAATCTGCCGCAGCTGACGAAACTGCTGGCGAAGCCGTAGCCGCAAAAGCTCCTGCTAAGAAAACAGCTGCTAAAAAGACAACGGCAAAGGCAAAACCTGAGGCCAAACGCGGCCGTCCCGGCAGAAAAGCAAAAGTTGAGACAACTGAGGACGACTTGGTTGGTGATAGCGACGACGACTCCATCGATGAAGAAGTCGCAATCGCTGAGTCCTATGTTCCGCCGGCTTCTGTTCGCGGAAAAGGCAAGGCACGTGACAAGGCAATGAAAGAAGCCTTGAACCGTAGCTATGCTCATCATGAAGAAGACGATAAAGAAACTCGTTTGAACAAGCTTAAGGCGTTAATTCGCATGGGTAAGGAAAGAGGCTATCTGACTTACTCTGAAGTTAACGACCACATGCCGGAAAATATCGTCGATCCGGATCAGATCGACCAGATCATTTCGACATTGGCTGACTTGGGTATTCAGGTTTACGAACAGGCCCCGACCGCAGACGATTTGCTCATCGGCGATTCTGTTCCGACTGCCAGCGACGACGCAGCGGAAGAAGAAGCTGAAGCTGCTTTGGCCACCGTCGACAGCGAATTTGGCCGTACGACTGACCCTGTCAGAATGTATATGAGAGAAATGGGTTCCGTCGAGCTTCTGACTCGCGAAGGCGAAATTGAAATCGCAAAGCGAATTGAAGACGGCTTGAAGCACATGGTTCACGCTATTTCCGGCTGCCCGACAACGATCGTTGCTATTTTGGAAGACGCTGAAAAGGTCAGAAACGGCACAATGCAGATCGACCAGATCGTGGACGGCTTGGTTGACGGTTTGGATGAAGAAGCGAGCAGGTGGCTGAAGACGACGAAAGCACGGACATTGGTGCTTCCGGTATGACGGCAGGTCAGATTGACGAACTCAAGACAGTCGTTCTTGCCAAACTCGACCACTGCAAAGAGCTTTATCAAGATCTGAAGCATGCCTACGAGGCTGAAGGTTACCGTTCTCCTGCCTTTATTAAGGCCCAGGATGCAATCCAGGAAGAACTGCTTTCTTTGCGCTTTACAGCTAACACTGTTGAACGCTTGTGCACCATGCTGAAAACGCAGGTTGAAGAAGTTCGTAAGTACGAAAGCCGTATTTACGACATCGTCGTCAATCGTGCAAAGATGCCGCGTGAGCTGTTCCTCAAGGAATTCCTTGACAACGAAACGAACTTGGCATGGTCTCAGGCAATTGCTGAGAGCGATAAGCCTTACGCAATCGACGTCAAACGTAAGCTTCCTGAAATTCAGCATCTCCAGCAGCAGCTTCAGAATATTCAGAATGCTGTAACGCTGCCTCTGAAGGATCTGAAGGACGTTTACAACCAGATGGCAACCGGTGAGGCTAAGGCTAGAAAAGCTAAGCGCGAAATGACCGAAGCTAACCTTCGTCTGGTGATTTCTATTGCTAAGAAATACACCAACCGCGGTTTGCAGTTCCTCGATCTGATTCAGGAAGGCAACGTCGGCTTGATGAAAGCTGTTGATAAGTTCGAATATCGCCGCGGATATAAGTTCTCTACTTATGCCACATGGTGGATTCGTCAGGCTATTACGAGATCTATTGCTGACCAGGCCAGAACCATTCGTATTCCGGTTCACATGATTGAAACCATCAACAAGATGAACCGTATTTCTCGCCAAATCCTCCAGGAAACCGGTGTTGAGCCGGATCCAGCAGAGTTGGCTGAGAAAATGGATATGCCGGAAGATAAGATCCGTAAGATCCTGAAGATCGCTAAGGAACCGATTTCTATGGAAACCCCGATCGGTGACGACGAGGATTCGCATCTTGGAGATTTCTTGGAGGACTTCGGAACTGTTGCTCCTGCGGAAGCCGCTCAGCAGTCCAGTCTTACCGAGATCACTAAGGAAGTTCTGGATTCTCTGACTCCGAGAGAAGCCAAGGTTCTAAGAATGCGTTTCGGCATTGAAATGAGCACCGACCACACGTTGGAGGAGGTCGGCCGTCAGTTCGATGTTACTCGTGAAAGAATTCGTCAGATTGAGGCCAAAGCCCTTCGTAAGCTTCGTCATCCAAGCCGTTCGGATAAGTTGAAGAGCTTCATGGAAGGCGGAAGCAATAACTAAGATTTAAAAACACGAAGTAGGGGCCGGAATTTTCCGGCCTTTGCTTTATCTGGAGTCGGACTGATTAACAGTTTGTTGTGCTATGTAGGTTCTTTTAGAACTCGGAGATGTTTATCTATGTTCGGCTAACTACGGAATTGATATAGAAGAGTTTTTTCTCGTGTCTCACTGGTTCCTGGTTCAAGTCCAGTTGGGGCCACCACCTTCTTAATTCTATTTATGACAACGCCTCAGTCTTTTGAGAAGGAAAGGTTAAAAACGAATCATTAGAAGTTCTGATAGAATTGCACTTCTGCACAATGGTGATCTCTTCATCATTAGGCCCCATAGCTCAGTTGGTTAGAGCAGTCGACTCATAATCGATTGGTCACTGGTTCAAGTCCAGTTGGGGCCACCAATCTCCTCTTAGACAGACCTAACTAAATCAAACTAAACCAAAATAAAAAAGCCTTGAAATCCCCGTCTTTTCTGGGTTTCAAAGAGTCTGTGTAATTTGTCGTCAAGACAGATTAAACTAAAGCCAACCAAAAATAACTAAATTCTGAGGTAGGCACAGAGGTAGGCACAGAATCATGGCTCCAAAACTGACCCAAGCATTTGTAGATAGCGTCCAGCAAGAAGGATATTTTTTTGATTCAAAAATTGAAGGTCTTTGTTTCAGAAAAAGACCTCGCTCTTGCTCGTGGTATTTTCGTAGAACAATAGCGGGGAGGAGGCACGAGGTAGGCATAGGCTCCACGAAGAAAATTTCATTAGTTCAGGCGAGAGCTGAAGCAACTAGACTAAAAGCGTTGTCTGATACCGAATTTTTACAACGCTTTGAGAAGAAGGAGAAACTGACTCCTGTTGAGTCTTTTACTTTTGCTGAAATAGCAAAAAAATATGAAGAGTGGAACTTAGAAATAGGAAAATGGCAGGAGCTCGATAAAGGGCATCGAGTTTATCTATCACGTATGAAAAACCATGTCCTTCCATACATCGGAGAACTCGATATTAATTCGATTACGTGCGATGACATTGCAGACGTTGCCAAACGAATTTACGACAAGCCGGAAACAGTCAATAGAGTTATTCAGCTAGTAAAGCGTTTTTTTGACTGGGCGAAGGCGAAGCAATTTTTCAAACATGACAACCCCGCAGATAGGTCCGGAACTCTGAAGTTTCTGCTTCCTCCCGGAAGGCATACTCAAGAAAATAGAGGCGCCTTAAGTGTGAAGGAACTCCCTTTATTTATGAAGGAACTTCATGACAATCTCAGGGATTCCTATGCGAATAGGTGTGGCTTCTTTGCAGTTCTTACGGCTACACGCTCGCAAACTGCGAGGGAGGCGCGATGGAGTCAGATAGATTTTGAAAATCGGATTTGGGACATCCCGCCATCTCAATTGAAAATGTCAGAAAACGGAGGACTTATAGTTCCGTTGGCGGATGAAGTTTTAGAGTATTTGCGACACTTACCCAGACAAGAAGGACAGGACCTGATCTTTCCTAACCCAAAGGGTCGGGTTATGTCAGATGCAATGTTCTCAAGAGTTGTAAGACGTTTGCCTGGTAAATGGATTGACACCGAACAGACGCGGCTACGAGAAAAAGAGATTTGCGCCACAATGCACGGCATAGCACGTGCAACTTTTAGAACATGGGCGCAAGACGATGAGTTAGGAAACGATCAACGATTTGGAGCTCGTACCGCCGAATTGTGTTTGCACCACAAGGCGAACGATGCATACAACGGCGCATACGAGCGGAATAAATCGTTTATCAGGCGCCGGGAAATGATGAGCGCCTGGGCTGAATATTGCTTTAGTCTGATTACTCCTAAGTGAGTTACGCGATATTGAAAAAACGGCGGCTTTCTTCGAAAAGGCGGATGTTGTTGATGATCTTTGCCGGCTTGGGAAAACCAACATCTTTGGGTACAAAGCCTCTTTTCGAGTAATACCCGCCATTAACATAATTTTTTATTGTTGATACAGAAAGTCCGGAGATCTCTGCGATCTCCGGGATACGGATCAATCGTGTCTTACTCATAGCTTGATACCTTTACTCCGTTATACGCACCATCAGGGCGCGTCATTAGATTCTTTGTTTTGTTCCAGAATTTGATAATGAGTTTTGGACTGTCTTTAACAATTTCCTCCATTACCGGGAGGAAGAACGTGACAGCCTCCTGAATCGTTTTGAGCTCCTCTCCGGTCGGAACGTAGAACTTAGCTTTGTTCTTGTATGTCCGGAGATATAACGATGTCAGACTATCTGAGAGAGCACACTGCAGCTCATTGGAAGAAATCAGATCTTCCTCACTCAAACGATCCTCCCTCAGTTCATTGAATGTCACGCCTGTCAGATTGCTGAAATCTGCTAGAGCTCTCATATCATCTCGATCAAACGTGCCATTGGGCAATTTAAGTTCAACTGAGAATCCGACATTCGTCATCGTGTCGATAATCACATCAATTCGTTCTTCAGAAATGCGCGGAATCTCAATCCTTCGACAGGTGAATTTTTTCCGAGGTTTCTTGTTCCTGGGCATTGTCAGAACCTCACGCGATCGTTGATGATCATGTCAGCAAACTCAACGTAGTAATCACAGTCAGGACGAGCGAATCTCACGTGAAAACGAAGCGTGTATTTAGTTCTGGATTCGTCCGTGATGCCGAGTGTTTTGAAAACCAGCCAGTAGATTTGCTGTAGTTTTTTCTCCGAGTACGGTGCCGTGGTGTCTGCGTGGATGACAATCGTCTTCGCCCAGTCGGGAATTTGAATGTTTTCGGTTGTGTGCTTCAGGCTGATTCTAGTAATGTTCATTTTGCTTCTTCCTTGATTCTTGATAACTGGCGGTCGGCTTTTTCGTACATTAGACGAGTGATTTTTTCGTCATATTCCGGGGCCTCAAGCAACAGATATTCCATTTGCCGAGATACTAAGAGAACGTCAGCTATTTCTTCGTCAGTTTTTTCCATAGCCTCAGCTCGTTTTTTGGCGATTGATTCACCGCCTTCACCGTTCTCTTGCCGAATCATGAGACCGACGTTCTTCAACGTAGCAGCGGCCAGCTCTGCGCCTTCTTCGGCCAGTTTGATGGCCTGAAGGTCCATGCCGTAATGGTTCGCAATAGCTTGTAGCTTTTCTTGTAAATTCATTTGAAGAGTCCTTGTTTTCTAAGCCGTTCTCTGACTTCCCGTTTGATCTTTTCTGATCTTTCGCGCCTTGCCTGTCGTTCTTCCGGTGTTAACGTCAATTCCTTGTAAGCATTGGTGATGGCTTTAGCGGCTTCTTCTCTTGTGATGGGGATTGGTTTCCCGTCGTCTGAGTAGCCTGTAGAGTGAATAAAAGGACGCCAGGGATAGTCGTAACATTCATCCATGTAGACATCAGAGGCTTCGCAAAAATAGGAGTTGAATGCCTGAGCCCAACATGCCATAGGAGGGCTCCAGTAGTTTCTGTACTCAACCCTGATTCGATACTTCCCGACCACCTGTTGGAAGACGGCTTCTGTAAATTCCATCGGTTCTGTCATAGCTTTATCCATAAAAAAAGAGCACCCGGGAAACGGATGCTCTGAGGTTTGATTTGTTCATTTAGTGCGGCACTTCGATTAGGATTGAATCGAAAGGAAGGGACATCTGTACGTCTTTTTGATATTCGTCCATTTTTAAAAGCATCACTTTCTTTTCATCTTTCCATTTGGCGAGAGAAGAGGCGCAGAAACTAATCTGCCGTTTTCGTTCGTCGAACTTTGCCTCCAGTCGAAGGGCCTTTTGATACGTCGACAGGTTGATGTTCTGTAAAGCCTTCACCGCTGCTTCGAAGGCTTGAGCAAATCTGATTTGATACCTTTCCGCTCTTTTTCCGGACAACTTCATCGCCAGAATATTGAATCCCGTTTGATTCATTCTGAATGCTGGAGACTCAATAAAGACATCCGGATTTTTAGGATGTGGACGGCTTGTGGTTGTCTCCTGAAAATATAGGAGACATAAAAGCTCCGAATTTCGAGCTATCAGGCCTCTAATAATCTGGAGCAAGTTGTCATGGCGGTATCCAAAATAATCCGCCACGACAGTTGACAGGACGGTGGGCACACCATCAATAATTTCTAATGTCGGTGGAGGCAGAGTGGTTAATTCATTCATTTTGTATTCCCAATAAAAAAGCCCCTCAATTTGAGGGGCGGAACGGTGTTAGTTTCTAACCGTAATTGAGTTCTTTAGATGCGAACTGTCACCGCACTATCGGAACTGTCTTAATAAAGTTGTCCCTTGTCTCGTAGCGGTAGGTTCCTTCAATTGTTGGTTTAGGAATAGTTACTTTAATTCCGTCGTAAAAAGGTTTTTCCCTTTCAGCAAGTAGAGCTACATCTCCATAACAGTATTTGTCGTATTCTGAATCACATTCAAAGGCCAAGGCATTACCATCCGGCAAAACTTGAAAGACTCGATAGGTTTTTATTTCATCTAACCAAACTGTCTGACCATCGATGACGGTACAACTAGTTAAAGTTAAGAAACTTATGGGTAGCAGCAAAAGGAGTTTTTTCATTTTCACTGGGTGTTTGAACTGGTGAGGGGCTCATCCTCCTGAAAAAAGTTTAGCGGCTTTCAAGGCGATCTGTAAAGGAAAAAGAAAAACCTCCCGTAGGAGGCCGACTTAATGAACGTAGTTTCTTAAGAAGTCAAAGATATTATCAACTCCCCTAATATTTTGAATTGATCGCTAAAAGCAGTTCGACTTTCTTTCATAGTTTCGAGGGCCCAGCCAAACTGCTTTGCATTTTTTAAGTCCTCATCAGTCAAAGCAAAAACTGGTCGTCCAAGATTTTGGCTAATGGCAATTAACGAATTAAAATCCGAGATGTGTGCAAGGTCGTAAGCCTGGAGATTCAAGCCTAATGCGTCTAAGGCGACCTGAACGTCGGCTCGATTTTTTACGCAACCAAGTCTTGTCAAGCACGGAACTAAGCTAGCAGCAACCGAATCACGAATAGCGGTGATCCATTTTTCGAAGGATTTTGCAGGCTCCCTCTTACGGATTCTGTATCGTTGCTGAATTGTTCCTAAAAATAAAGGACAATTAGATAACGAAGCTACTGCACGAGGTGTTGCTGAAGCAGCTTTAAAGGCAGACAGATCGCTGTGCCATATCTCTATGTACTTAGTCAGCGAGCTAACAGCTTGCCAGCAGAAAAAGTCCGGTGTAGTAGGAACGATGAAGTAGTCACTAGACATCAACATAACTTCGTTTAAGCCCCCTACATTAGGACTCATGTCTAAAATCACATAATCAAAACCACGATCCCTGGCCAGACTCTTTACAAGTTGCGGTAAAGCTCCAGGAAGATTGCGTGTTGCAGGAACGCCTGCAGCGATCTTTAAGGCAATGCTAATTTGAGAATCTAAACTGGATATATTTAGGCTACCCGGTAAGAGAAATAGATTCTCGTTCTGTGTTTGGTGTAGCCTTCCCTTCTCGGCGTCTAATATCCCCTCAGGAGTTTCCCCGTCAATAATCCGGTCCACGATCGGCATTAGAGTGAGATTATCTCTGCTACTGTAGAACGAATCCAAGCCATCACTCAGTCCAGCATAACCCAAAATTAATCCAGTTAAATTGCATTGTGAGTCCAAGTCAACTAGCAATACCTTTTTGTTTAGATTTGCCAAGGACCACCCAAGATTAAAAGCTGTTGTCGTTTTGCTGACTCCGCCTTTATGATTAAAAAGTCCAATAACTTTTGCCATCTGAGCCTCCTCTTATGCGAGGATTTTAGCTTATTCAGGTAAAAAAACTAAGGCATATTTTCATGAAGTGCGGTGTAACTATTAACTTTTAGTATTTAGAATATCCTCTACCTTCCGTAAACCCTGCCATAAAGTTTGATAATCATCCAGGTGTTAAACATACTGGCGATTGCAAGTGCAAGAATGCTGATGCCAATGCATGACAATAAAAGTGAATCCATAGTTTTTCCTTCGGTAAGTTAATGGCAAAAATAAAGCCCGCTTGTGCAGGCTTGGAGGGAATTTGGCTCGGTTGATCCGGCTCAACCGAGAAAGCCTTTTCTTGTTGCACCGTACTGTAGTGCCCGATGCGAATATTACACAAAACTAGTTTTTTATCGGTAGAAACCCTGCCTATTTTGCGTAGTCTGTAACCTAACAGGTTATGCGCAGTGTTGCAAACGTAGTTTCAAAGGGTTTGCTCATTTATTTGCTCCAAAAGAAAACCGCCCGGAGGCGGCTGTTAAATGTCTATTTTTTCCCATCCCATTAGTTCAGGGAAATCATCATCAAAATCAAACTCAACAGGTAACGAGCAAGCTTCTAAAAATCTTCCGCTTGTGTACGTCAAGACTCTCTAAAACAACTCACCAGTTTCGGCGTTTTTTAAAAGCACAAGGATCTGGTCGTCCTCCTCAAAAGTGTGAGTGCGAGGATCGTCAATGTTTTCAAGTTCTAGTTTCATTTATTGGTCTCCGGTTGGTAGGGAGCGGGGAGGGCTCTAAAAGCAATCACATCAGAATGTGCGGTTCCCCATCTTCCCAGCATGTCGAAATAGTTTTGCTGCACGTAATCTGCATCCTCGTCTTTAAATGTCACCAGGTACTCTCCGCACTCCGGAGGATTAACCTCCGGGAACGGGTTCCATCCATCTGGGTTGTACTCAGGAAACTCTTCAAAATAGTCCTTGTCAACTCTCATAGAAAGTTTGAAAACTTCAGATTCCAGCGAAATGTAATCGGTTGGATCTTTCATTTGTTCTCTGCAACACGTTGCAATTCTGTCATCAGATACCACCAACTGGTTGATCTTGTCTTTTAAGGCAAGGTCTTTAATCTTCCACATTTATTTCTCCAAAAGAGAAGCCCCGCTCTCGCAGGGCTTATGGTTACTTATTTATTGTCTCCACCGGAGCGTCCTGAGATGTTCCAACGACCTCGCCATCTTCGATGTCTTTGAAATCCTCGACGCTGACGGCATTGATGTCGATTACGTCGTTCGGGTCGATCTTTTCCCCGGCTTCTCGTTTCGCGTCAACATTAGCCACCTGCAGAGCCTCAATTGAAACAGGCAAATATTTGAACAACCTGCGGATAACGGTCTTCAGGGCCATGGCCTCAAAATAGTTGTTCCAAATATTTTTACTCTTGGCCTTGGCTTTAACAGCCTCAACCTCGGCGCGAGACATGACCTCGAACTGGTATCCGCCTCCCTTGAGGTTAGCGACTGCGTAGACAAAGGTGATCGGTTTTTTAATGCGGTCGGCTTCAACTCTTGGTACATGATGAATGTCCGGATGGAGGCCGAGTTGATAATTAAAGTCGTCACCTTCGTGGACTGCGAATGCGGACAGAGACAAAACTTGTCCGGATCTTCTTGCCAAGTCAATCATTCCGCGGTAGCCCAAGATTAGCTGGCACTGGTTACCGTAGGGGACAAGGTATGCTTGCCCAAGAGCAGACCCGGGTTCAAGTCCAAGCTGAGCTGACTGCATGACCGCTCCGAGGAACGAGGCCGGTGTGGTATTGAGAAGGGCTGGAGTTTTACGCAGTTCGGTCGCGGCAATTCTTGCCATCCGGTCAGCGCTCAGATGTTTTGGGACGGCCAAGGCGAGTTGCTTTTTAAACTGGTCGGAAAGGACCTGTTGAACGATCGCGGGAGCTTTCGTCTTTGGTTTTGCGACTGGTGCAGAAGGTGCGCCGACAGCGGCGGCGAGTTGGTCAGATGTGGACATAATTTAATTCCTATGAAAAAGCCCCTCGCACTGGAGGGGCTTGGAACATGAATAGAAAAGCCTCCGAAGGAGGGGGGCAGAGGTTTATTCTTTACTTTGAGCTTGCTCTTTATTTTTAAGGAAGGGTAAAAGCTCATGGAAGGGGCTTCCATGTACTTTTTGTTCAACGTATCGGAGAGGTCTTTCGTCCAAAGTCTTCAAGATGCTATCCAAGAGTTTTATTCTGAGGTCATCCTCCATATCAGAACCTTCTTCTGGGGGTAGTTGTTCTATCTCTTTTCTGAATCCCTCATATGCGGCGGCAATAGATGCCTTAAACCCATAGTCCTCACTAAGTCGGAAGCAGTATCCTATTTGTTTAGTTGAAACCCAAGCGAACCAAACTGGAGCAGCGATAGAAAGGACAGAAATCAGGATGTTCAAGAAAATAATAGATCCAGCCGCTTTTTCAGGTTTAATCAGAAGTTCCTGCATGGAATGAAGCCTGAAAAATGCTATGACTAGAGCGAGGACCAAAGAAGATATAAGGCCAAAAACCCACCATTTTTGCGTTGTGAATAAATCCTTCCTTCTGGTTTCAAACTCTTTAGCCAGTCCGGCAGCGGTTGCGGAGGTAAGGGCCTTTTCTGCATCTTTCAGAGTGCGTTGTATACGTAGTTCCGTATCGGAAATTTTTTGACCTATCAAGTTGGAAGATTTTTCAATTGAATCTATCTTCTCTTTTGATTTCGAAGCCTCTTCCAATAGATTTTCTAATTCGCCGAGCTTTTCATCTGAACGATCCTCCATGGCTTTGATTTTTTCATCAAAAAGCTTCGAAGCATCTTCTGTTTTATTATCTAGCTGATCGTAAAATTTTCCTTCATCCTCTTCTAGCTTTGTGAAAAGATCCTCGGCTTTTTGTGTGACTTCATTTTGTGTTACATCCATGGACGATTTTCTTTCCGCCACGTCTTTCGAAAAAGAAACGGTCAATTCTTCGATTTTTGTCTTGTTACCAAGCATAGATTCGAGCCAAGAAGACAAATCATCTATGTTTTCGAACTTTCTTTCAAACTTGTCCAAGGCGTCATAAAGTTTGTTTAATTTTTTCTCGGCAGATTCAAACCGCTTACGTTGTCTTTCAATCTCGGCTTGTGTAGGAGGGACTATAGGTTGTTCTGACATGGCAGTTATCTCGAAAGAAGAGTACCGGCGATAAACCCAATTGAGAAGAAAAGGGCTGCGACTAAAATTATTACTATTTCGTCCATGGTAATTGATTCCTTTAAAGTTTCAAGAGGGAATTTTTGGAAGAATCCTCGGCAGTAGTAATTACGCGCACACGCGCATGACGCGAGTGGAGCTCTCTTTTAGATAGTCAAAGTAATCATTCAGGTGTTCCTGTTTGAAAGAGTCTGAGTCGAAGCGCTTGGATGTCTGGGTCTTGTACGTCAAAACCTTCTTGCCGTCCAAAGTCAGAATTTCGTTGTCTTTCATGTCGATGGCGATCTTGGCTTTAACCGCGTCTTGTTGCTTCTTGAGTTCTTTAATTTCGCCATTGAGGCGAGCATATTCGCCGTAGTTAATAGCCAGATCACCTTGAGCTTCGATAGCTTTACCATTAGATCTCCCGTAGAGCTTTAGAACGTCCTCAATGTTTATCGGTTCCGGAGGCGTTTTAGTTAGAACATAGTTGTTCCAGAATGCAGAGCATTTTTCTTTGATGACCTGGAATACATCCGGACGAGCATCGATCCAGTACATTCTGAAATCGGAACCGCCGATTAAAACTGCCAGATACATGCCTCGAAGCCGCAGGATGCCGCAGTACCACTGGATTTGCGTTTCATAATAAAGTGGGATTTCGTGCTCTGTTCTGAGATTGTTTTGCTTGATCTCAAGTTCCTGCGAAGGTCCCCAAAGATCTGCAGTAAATGCATGAGCGGTCTTGGCCTCAAACGCAATGTCTGTCGTGATGGGACGATTGCCGTATTTGGCGATTTCTTTCTCAGTCATCTCAAGCGGACGGACTCTCTTAGCTATGTCCGGATTGATGATCGCTCTGTCGATGTTGGCGATTGCCCAGTCGTTTTCCGGATCAACAAACTGGTGGTTGACGTTCTGCAGTTTGAAGCCGGTTCTAAGAGCGAACTCTTTTGCGACAACTTGCTCTAATGTCGTTCCCCAGTAAAGAGAAGAGGTCATTTCGTGTTCCGGAGAAAGTCCGAGTTTGTCGTTCCAAACGTCTAAAGGAGTTCTCCACGGACTCAGCTGAAGTACTGCTGCCACGTCAGAACCGCCGATACCCCGGCGCCGGCCCTCGAGCCATTGTTGTTTGTCTTTTGTCATGATTTTTCCTTGCGTGTGTTGGTGTTAATAAAAAGAACTGCAAAATCTGTTTTTCTTTATGGATTCGCCATGAGTTCAGGAATGAACATCAGCAGAATGAGGACGGCGAAGAAAAGGGCGCAGGCAAAAGCCACCAGAAGGACGCTTTCTCCGTCTTCAGTCTTGGCTTTCAGGACTCGTCCGATGACCGTTAACAACAAAACCCAACCTGCTGTGAAAACTGCTAACTGGATTCCATTCATGCCTCTCATGATGTTTTCTCCATGAAAAAAGCCCCGTGAGAGGGGCTCTAAATATTTATCTATGTAAAAAAGACCACATTCAGAATTACTTGTTGCGGCTGATTATTTTTTCGATCACTGCGTTGAGCTCGTTTCTTGTAGCTCTGAGATAAAAAATGATTCTCCTGAGCTCCTGAACGTCTGTGCAGTCTTTTGAGTAAATTCGAGTAGAAGTTAAAAGCGTTATCACTTCAGTGATTTGTTGCTCAATGCTGAACATTTTTTCTTTACCGTCAGCCAGCGCTAGGATTTTCTTAAAGTCTTCCTTTTCAATCTTTATCATTTGAAGTTTCCTATTAAAAAGACCACATTTCGGAGTCCCCCTAAGCTACAAAAATTGGAACTAACAAAGTTTGTGAAAAAGCCCGAGAGACTCTGAAAGGTGGTCTGAAGAAGTCCCCGTCTTTCCGGGGTGTCACCTCTGCGAGATAATTAATTTGCAAACTTTCAACTATCTCAATGGAGGAAAAGATGAATAAAGAATTCATTCAAAAGCTAATCATTGCTTTTGTTCAAAACGGCACGCTCAGCCTCCCTAAAATCAACATCGGGGGAGGCCGTGATGCAAAAGAGGATCAGGCCGAAAAAGACCTTTTCGAGGCTCTAACCCGTATAGGCCGATTAGAAGAAAAGATGATCAAAGAATTTGAAGAAATTGATTTCGATCTGGAGCGAGCTGTTCAGATTATTCATGCTCGCCATAGTAATCGGAGCTGAAGCCGGCTGAACCTGCTGCCTTTTGATCATAGTGAAGTAATTGCTCAAGCAACTTGTTGGCTTCTAAAGCTTGGGATGACAGCTCATGGATTCTTTTGGCTCTATCTATGGCTGTCATATTGTTGTTCCTTTGAGTAAATTCAATGCAGGTCAACTTGCCATCAATAAAAACTTTCAGTAGTCCTTCCATTTCTTCTTTACTCAT